>MDTE01006425.1_pt1 | contig 59998 bp, 66 predicted proteins | sample 811231 | NCBI WGS metagenome assembly MDTE01 (sample SAMN05326651, study PRJNA326480) | marine metagenome | isolation source: seawater | place: Indian Ocean: Red Sea | collected 2010
ATAGATCCTAGAGAATATAATGGAATTAATAATATGAGGCCTGCTAATAATTTATTCATCTTTTTATATTATTATGGCAAAGAAATATATTTATCAATTCTTTATATTTCTACATTTACATACTAAAAAAAATGAATAAAATAACTGCTGTATGACGAGATTGAATAAAAACCTTGTTATTGCTGTTGGGTTGATCTTTGCTATAGCCTTATCTGCTGAGGTCTTGCATGATCACTCAAGTAACACAAGCTCTCAAATAGAGTGCCAGTTATGTAATAATGAAATATCTGAATCTTTTGATTCAGGATCAACATCTGGTCCGAATTATATTCAATACTCTCAGACAACTGAGGTTTCTGAGAACCTGATCTCACTCACACCTCAACACTACTCTTCAAGAGCACCTCCTAAAATTTAAATACTTTATTTAAATTTTCACAAACCAAATAGGAGGTATAAATGAATAATTATTTCAATGCGCTTACGATTGCTATTGCTCTGGGAGCTTTCACTACAAGCGCTTTATTATCAAATAAAATAGTCGGAGCAGAAACAGATGAAATCATAGTCACAGCGTCTTTTATAGACAAATCATTAAGTGATATAGAAAACCCACTTCATGTGGTTAGCAATGAAGAGATTTCTGATACAGCCACTCAAAGCTTAGGCGAATATTTAGATGGTCTATTGGGAGTATCATCAGGGGACTATGGATCCGGTGTTGGGCAACCAATCATTAGAGGGATGTCAGGAAGTCGAGTTAAAATCCTAAATAATGGAGTGGTTAATCGAGATGTGTCAGGTCTTGGCGCTGATCATATCAACGATTTAGATTTAAATGATATTCAGCAGATTGAAATTGTGCGCGGACCATCTTCACTACTTTACTCTAATGGAACGATAGGTGGTATTGTAAATGTAGTTGATAGCTCCATAGCGAAAACAGATATTGACAAACCTAAGCTTGAGCTAGGGTATGAAAATCAATCAGTTAATGATGGGAATTCTCAAAGCCTTTCTTATGCAAATAATTTCAATGGATTAAATCTGACTCTGGCTTATAAGAATTCAGAGTTTGATAACTTTGATGTACCAAATGGAGCCATTCTTCATGCAGAAGAAGAGCATCATGAAGAAGAGCATGAAGAAGAACATGAAGAAGAACATGCAGAGGATCTAGGTTATTTAGCTAATTCTGATTTTGAATCTGAATCTTCCAGGTTTGGACTTTCTAAGACTGGTGATTGGGGTTATTTAGGCATATCAATGAGTAACATTGAGAGCATCTATGGCATACCTTTCCATGGAGAAGAACATGGTGAAGAAGAGCATGAGGAAGAAGAGCATGAGGAAGAAAGAATATTTTCTGCTACTGACTCAGATAAGCTGGATATCAGAGGCTCAATTAACTTAGATGGAATGCTGCTTAAATCAATGGATTTTTATATGAGAGATAGTGATTACACCTTGACTGAGCAGCATGCTGAAGGTGAAGAACACGGAGAAGAGCATGGAGAAGAGCATGAAGGTCATGGGCATGAAGAAGGACCCACGGTGTTTGCTAATGATGCCTCTGAAAGTGGTATTACTTTGGACTTTTCTAATGAGGCTATGTCTCAAAAAGTTGCTGTCACTTTTTCGAATGAGGACACTTCAATTATTGGAGCCGAGGCTTTTATGAATCCTGCTACAAGTGATGAAGTTACGTTTGGATATTATTTAAGCAGGAACTTTGATAACTTTCATCTAGATTTTGGATTTAGATATGATCAGGTTGATAAAAAAGGCTCAGTAAGCTCCCAGCATGAAGAAGAGCATCACGAAGAAGACCATGAAGAAGAGCATCATGAAGAAGACCATGAAGAAGAGATGGAAACAGCTTATTTCAATAAAGACATGAGCAATACAAGCTTTGCATTTTCTTTCGGTCGTGAGCTTAATGATTTGTTGGATTTAAGTTTTGGTTTTGCAAATGTTGAGAGATCTCCATCTGTAGTTGAGCTCTTTATGAACGGACCTCACTTATCTACAGGTAGGTTTGAGGTAGGAAATACCAATCTAAGTTCTGAAAAATCAAACAATATTGATTTCACGCTTAATTACAGGAATGAGGGTGTTTATGCAATAGCAACAATCTTTAAGAATGATGTTGATAATTACATTTATCTCTTAGATGAAAGCGAAGAGGAGCATGAAGAGCATGATGAAGAGCACGAAGAAGGGCATGATGATCATGCGGGATTAATTCTTGCGAATTATCTGCAACAAGATGCTGATTTAGATGGTTATGAATTAGAAATTGGTAGAACAATGAATGTAGGAGCAGGAGAGCTAACTTTATCTTTTGGAAGAGATGAAGTGAATGGTAAGCTCTCTGATGGTAGTAATATACCGAGACTTAACCCAGCCAGAAATATCTATAGCATCGCTTTTTCTCGAGATAGTATGATGTTTAAATTGAACTTCAAAGATGTTAAAAAACAAAATAATGTTGGGATAAATGAAACAGCAACAAGCGGCTATCAAATGTTAGATGCTAGATTTGTTAAAACATTTAATATCAACGATCAAAGCAAGTTAAGACTTTCAATCTTTGCTAATAACTTATTGGATGAAGTGGCTCGTAATCACTCTTCTTTTGTTAAGAATGAGGTGCCATTACCTGGCAGAAATTATGGTCTTAAGTTTAAATTAGTTTTCTAAGCATTAATATTTTTATATTTTGTGCACGATATTTTTCGTGCACGAAATATATTTTGGCTGCAGAGCTCAATCTAATTATACAAAGAATCATTTAGCAATTTATAAGTCAATTAAGTAGTACAATATTAAGCATGACTAAAGAATCATTTTTTCTTATATTTAATGCCGTTGGAGTATCGCTAGTATCACTTGGCTATGGTTTCAATCCTGCTGAAAGTTTACCTCGATTGTATGAAATAGAACTGACTAACAACAATATGGCAAATATCTTTCGTGCAGTGATGGGCCTTTATATTGGCTTTGCCACATTATGGATACTTGGAGCAGTCAATAAGGATATACAACTTCCTGCACTTTGGTCCCTAATAGTGTTTATGACAGGTATTGGGCTTGGCAGAGCACTAAGTATGATTTTAGATGGTATGCCGGACTTTATTTTTGTAGGGTATATGATCATTGAATTTGTTTTTGCAGCGATCGGGTACCTCCTTATTAAAGGCCTACAAAAAAATAATCAATAATGGTGCCCAGAGGTGGAATCGAACCACCGACACAAGGATTTTCAGTCCTTTGCTCTACCTACTGAGCTATCTGGGCATAACACAAAACTGGAAAATTATATTTTAGATTGACCCCAATGTCATTAGGTCATTTAAAGCGGCTTAAACCCACTGGGTTTTTCATAATCTTCATTATTAAAGAATCTATCCATTTGTTCTGCAATCCATTGTCTATCTTCTGCATTGGAAGAATCTAACTTTTTTTCATTAATTAATGTTGTTTGATGTGATTTCCATTCCTCCCAAGCTTTTTTAGAAACTGTCTCCATTAATTCTTGTCCTTTAGGTCCTGGCATAGGGGGAATTTCTAGTGCGGGCAATTCTTCCTGAAATTTTTTACAAAATACTGTTTTTGTCATATTGAACTCACAAATTGTTTAATAGGCTTGGGCATGCCAAACTTCTCTATATCTTTTATATTTATCCAATCATAATTTAAATTAGTATCAAGATTAAATCTTTTATTACTTTTTGAGAGGGTTAACGAAAGGTCAATCACTCTATGACTTAGTTTATGAGACACTTCTCTTTGCTTTAAAGTCTTTAACTTATAAGGAATTTTCTGTTTCTCAAAAGGAGCCCATAGACCTTTCCAAATATCTTGATCTTCAATCTTCCTAAGCAACAAAGAGTCTTTATATTTCACTAATTCTAGATCAAGCCCAATTACAGGAAGCTTTTTTAATTTAATAGGCTTGGGTTTTATAACCTTGATAAACGCAGAGCCACATTTCTTGTTTAATGGGCATGTGTAGCAATTAGGCTTGAAAGGAGTACAAATAGTTGCACCTATATCCATAATGCCTTGAGTGTAGGCAAAGGCATTGTTTGTACTGCAAGATTGTTCTGACAATTGCCATAATAGCTTATCAGAAAAATTCTGATTTCTTGCATCCGCATAGAACCTTGCCAAAACCCTTTTAACATTTCCATCCAATATTGGTTGAGGTTGGTTAAATGCAATTGATGAAATAGCGCCTGCAGTAGACTTACCTATACCGGGAAGGGCGAGCATATCTCCATAGGATGAAGGAAATCTTCCCCTGTGTTTTGTTTTAATAATATCTTTTGCAAAAATGATATTCCGAGCACGCTTATAAAAACCCAGTCCGGACCATAATGCCATAATCTCATCTTCTGAAGCGTTAATCAGCTGCTTAAGACTAGGTAGTCGGGATATAAATTTCTTGAAATAGGGAACAGCAGTTTTCACTTGTGTTTGTTGGAGCATGATTTCAGATATCCAGACCCGATAAGGTGAGATTTGTTTTCTCCAAGGGAGATCATGTCTGCCATGTTTTATATACCATTTCACTATACTTGTTGACAGAAATCTTTCTTTGCTCATCATTTTAAAGGTTTAGGATCTCTTTTTTGATAAGATTATTTGAATCATCGAAGGTATAAATAATTGGTACCCCGGTAGGAATTTCTAATTTGACAATTTCTTCATCATTTAGGACATCTAGTTCTTTTATCAATGATCTAAGTGAGTTTCCGTGTGCAGTAACTAGAATGTTTTGACCTTTTTTTATTTTAGGCACTATATTTTGATTGTAATACGGCATGACTCTTTGACCTGTTTGCTTAAGACTCTCACCTCCTGGCGGTGGCGTATCATAAGATCTCCGCCAAATATGTACTAGTTCATCACCCCATTTTCTTCTTGCATCATCTTTATTAAGCCCAACAAGATCGCCATAGTTTCTTTCATTTAGAGCCTTATCCCTAAAGACTTTTAGAGCTTCTTGATGAATTAACTTTAAGATAATATTCCCTGTATGGATTGCTCTTGTGAGGACTGAAGTAAATAAGAAATCAAATTTAATATTCTTTTTGCCAATTAATTTTCCAGCCTTTGTTGCTTCTTGAATACCTTCCTCAGTCAGGTCAGGATCACTCCATCCAGTAAAAAGATTCTTTTTATTCCATTCACTTTGACCATGCCTCACTAGTACCAAGTAATTTAATTTCTTCATTCCTACCTCACTAGTTATATTTTAAGCGATAATAAGCAAATGCTAGAGTTCAATCTGTTTTTAATTGATCATTGGTACTACACGGTACCATTATTTGGTTTTATTGTGATGTGGTTTATGTCTGAAAAAAGAAGGGGAGGAGCGAGAGTTTCCCCTAGCCAGCTTGCTAATATAGTTAATAAGCACGATGGCCTCGTTGTTGATTTAAGGACAAAAGAAGAATTTGAAGCAGGATCTATTACTGGATCAATAAGTATTCCATTTACTGATATCGACCAGAGATATGAGGAACTTATCAAACATCAAACAAAGCCAATTATTTTAGTTTGTACTTTAGGCAGAAATTCTGCAACAAGCGGAGATAAATTAAAGAAACATGGGTTCACGAATTTATTTGTACTTAAGGGTGGAATCAGCACATGGCAACAAGAGGGCTTACCACTCGTTTAGCATTTTTATTTTCTTAGTTAAAGTATTTCGACCCATGCCCAATAGTTTTGCAGCATCTTGTTTTTTTCCTTGAGTCTTTTCAAGAGCAAAATTAATTATCAATTTGTCTAATTCTGGCTCAATGGTATTAAGCATCTTTGAATCATTGTCATCATATATGGAATCTAACCAAGAGTTAAATCCTGATCTCCAACCTCCATGATTATGTCTTTTAGTATTGCCATTTAGAACTTCTTCAGGTAAATCTTCAGGTTGTATGCTTTGACTAGGCGCCATCAGAGAAAGCCAATAACATGTATTCTCAAGCTGCCTAACATTTCCTGGCCATGAATACTCTTTTAACTTTTCTAAAGCCTTATCCGAAAGAGATTTAACGGGCTCAACTAGTAACTCAGCATGAGACTTTAGGAATGCTGTAGAAAGATCACTTATGTCCTCTAGTCGCTGTCTTAATGGCGGAACAATGATTTTAATTACATTTAAACGATAGAATAAGTCCTCTCTAAAGCTCCCATTTGCTACTAAATTTTCAAGATCTTGGTTGGTTGCTGTAAGTATTCGCACATCAACCTTGATAGGCGTATCACCACCAACACGATAAAACTCCTTATTTGAAAGAACCCTCAATAATCTGGTTTGGGTTTCCAAAGGCATATCTCCTATTTCATCTAAAAATAGCGTGCCACCATTTGCTTGCTCAAACCTCCCGATTCTTTGTTCCACAGCCCCTGTAAAAGAACCCTTTTCATGACCAAAGAGCTCACTTTCAATCAATTCTTTGGGAATATCTGCCATATTTAATGCAATAAACGGCATATCCTCTCTTGGACTATTTTTATATAGAGATTTTGCTATTAATTCTTTACCTGTTCCAGACTCACCTTGTATTAATACCGTAGCATTAGTGTGAGAAAGCTTCCCAATAGATCTAAACACACTCTGCATTGAGGGCGCTGAACCAATGATATCGGTTTTTGAAACCCTCTTAGGTTTTTTAGTCTCAGTTTTATCTAAGGCTCTTTTAACAGTAATAATAGCCTCTTCTAAATCAAAAGGTTTAGGCAAGTACTCAAATGCACCTGACCCATAAGAATCAATCGCTGCTTGCATATCAGCAAATGCAGTCATAATGATTACAGGAATAGATTCATAATTATTATTTAAATGTTTAAGTAAATCATACCCATTCATGCCTGGCATTTTTATATCCGATATAACTAGATCAGGAGCACTTTCTTTAAGAGCATCAATCAGATCTTCTGCGGTTGCATATGATTGAACATTAAAACCTTCTGAGCCTAAACTTTCTTCAAGAATTAATCTTATTGATTCATCATCATCTGCTACCCAAATATTAGGCATGAGCTTGCTCCTTTATTTGATTTTGATTAATAGGAATCATTATGAAGAAGCTTGTAATATCTTCTTTACGCTCATAATGAATTGAACCTCCATGGACTCTGACAATATCTTGAGCGATGGACAAACCCAAGCCCGACCCATTTTCTTTTGCAGAAACCATAGGAAAAAATATTTGATCTTTGATTTCTTCGTCTATTCCAGGGCCATTATCAGAAATCTTTATAAGGGTTAGGGTTGAATAAATATGGCCATTTATTGGTTGTCTAAATGTTATGCCTGTTTTTATAGATATCTCTGGTTTTGTGTTTGAATTTACACATGCATGAATAGCATTTTGACAAATATTTAAAACTGCTTGAATAAACAGATTTTTATCCCCAAACAATTCAGGAATGCTAGGATCATAGTCTTTATTTACATTAACCTTATTTAGGTTCTCAACATCAACCAGATTCAAGACGCGTTCAAGTGCTTCATGAATATTAAATTGCTCTAATTGAGGTTTTTTTGCTGGAGTAAGAATTCTAGTAACTATTTCGTTTAGTCGATCAGTTTCATCCACAATGATCTTAAGGAACTTCTTAGAAAAATCATCAGAGTATTTCTTATTAAGAATTTGAGCGCTACCTTTTATACCTGAAAGAGGATTTTTTACTTCGTGAGCTAATGACCTTGCTAATCCTGCAGCAATTTTTTGTGAAGAAAATGATTTAGTTGAATCTATAATTTTATTTAGATTATCAACATTAGTCATTTCAAGAATAAAGATACTAAATTCATTGGATTTGGAGATAGTTAAATCAATAGCCTTATTTAATCCATCATTAAAATTTATTTGGAAATCTCGCTGAGTGATTGAAGAAGAATTTTCGTTTGCTAGATTAATAATCTCATTAATTCGAAGAAAGGATTCCTCTTCTAGAATGCTTGATAGGGCTGCAAGATTTTTATTTTCTATATCTTCTTTATTGATTAATTTATTTAGAATATCAGATTCTTGATTCTGCACCGCATTCCACCCCCCTGAAGAGGCAGCTTCGTTCATAGTAATAACTCTTAAATCTTCATTAATAAATAAGATTTCAGTAGAAAGCTGATTAAATGCATGAATTGCTGAATTCATAAGATAATAATTAAAATGGCAGTTCCAGAGGAAGCTGCCTTTTTAATTCCCTAAGCAAGATTATTTAGTTAGAGTTCCTACTATATGAGTAAGAATCTTGTAAGGATCAGCATTTGAGGCAGGTCTCCTATCTTCTAAATAACCATTCCAATTATGCTCCACTGTATATACCGGAATACGAATACTAGCACCTCTATCACTTACACCATAGGAGAATTGATCAATGCTTTGAGTTTCATGGAGTCCAGTTAATCGCATGTCATTATCAGATCCATAAGCAGCTATCCCCTCCTCATGAACCTTCCCTAACTTGTCACACATGGATGTGAATAACTCTTCAGAGCCATTATTTCTCATCGCATCATTAGAAAAATTTGTATGCATTCCTGACCCGTTCCAATCACCTGTTTTTGGTTTTGGATGGATGTTTACGCCTACACCAAATTCTTCTGCGATTTTATAAAGCATGTACCTGCTCACCCATAAATCATCTGCAGCTTTAATTCCTTTCCCAAAGCACTGGTATTCCCATTGCCCCAGAGCGACTTCTGCATTAGTGCCTGATAATGTTATACCAAGATCTAAACAAGCAAATAGATGTGCATCTGAAATTTCTCTTCCTACTACATTGTTTGCTCCAACGCCACAATAATAATCACCCTGAGCTCTGGGCTCACCATCTTCCCATCCAAGAGGTTCCCCAGTTTGAGGATCAGTAAAGAAATATTCTTGCTCAAAACCAAACCACCATTCATCTGTCACCACCTCATCAGCAGCAGCTCTAAAGTTAGAAGGGTGTGTTGTATGATCTGCAGCCTGGACTTGGGTCATTACTAAGTCGTGCCCATGTGGATTCTCATATGTTTGAACTGGTACCAATAAGCAATCAGAACTTCCTCCCTCAGCCTGTTGTGTGGATGATCCATCGAAGGACCAGTCTGGGGGAGAACTATCCTCTGTTGCTTTTACCTTACTTCTTAATGATGGTTCAGGTTTATATCCATCTAGCCAAATATATTCATATGTTTTCATTGCATTTCTCCTTTATAAATAATAATTAATTATATTAATGCAAATTCTGTGCCATACTAAATGCACATATATTGTGCAAAATAAGTTTAATTTTAGTGCATATAGATAATAATTGCACTATATTTGTGCTAAATTCCTATGAAACTACCAATAGTTTGAAGGTGGTCTTGGAAGCTTTCTAGTGAGTGGTTGCCACCAAAAACTATCTCAATTTGTCCTCCTTTGTAATAATTAATAGCTTTTTTATAATCTAAAACTTCATCTCCCGACTCAAGTATCACTAAAAATTTCTTTGCATCTTTTGGTTTTACTATTTCTTCTTGTAATTTTTTTAAATGCTCTATCTCATCACTCTTCAGAAAGAACTCTTCACCTGTCGAATAATTAACATTCTTTCCTAGATATACTTCCATGCCTTCAGCTGGAGTTACTGCAGGATTGATTACAATTGCATTTGCATTTGACTGTTCTGCATAATAAGTAGAATAGAATCCACCCATAGAGCTTCCCACTAAAAAAGATGGAGCTTCATTTTTTATTATGTAACTTATTTCATTGGACCATTCAATTAAATTATTAGGAAGGTCAGGAACTAATATTTGATAGCCATCATATTTCGTAATATATTTTTTAAATATTTTTGCTTTTTGTGAATTTGAAGATGAAGCAAAGCCATGGAGATAAAGAATTGTTTGCATTAAAAATATTCTTTGTTAATGTGAATTTGAAGATGAAGCAAAGCCATGGAGATAAAGAATTGTTTGCACTAAAAATATTCTTTGTTAACACGACCATTTATAAAAATAAATTCTAACCACTCAGTAAGCATTCTATTCTGCTGATACTTCTCATCTAAGGATTGCAATTTTGGCTTTTTCATAAAAAATGGAACAGGGATTTCGTTTTGAAACGAAATTACTTCTGCTAGTTTTGCGTCAAGATAAAAGTGGATTCTAAATGTAAATTCAAGAATTCTATTTCTTGTTCTAATATTTTTTGCTTCAATTATTATGGTGTGATTTGATCGATCAATTATTTTGAATTCTACAAAAGATGGAGGCTTGTCAATCTCAAAGCAGAAATAGTCTTCTGAATAAATTCCAAGTATTTTTTCAAGTCTCTTAAAGTTTGCTGAGCAAATTGCAAGATGGTGAGATGTTTTCAGTAATTTATTCATAACTAGATTTTATAGTTTATGTTAAAAGGTGTATATCTTTTACAAGCCTCCAAATAATTCTTGATCTGAGCTCTTTCAGACCTACAATATTTTTTCACAGCCTCTTCAAAATCTTTATTTAAAAAATAATGAAATGAATATGTTAATTTAGGTTCGAAGCCTCGTCTTATTTTATGCTCTCCTTGAACGCCAGGATCGAAGCACGCTATATTATTCTTTATGCAATAATCAATACCCTGATAATAACAACATTCAAAATGCAGATTACTAACTTTTTTTAAGGCACCCCAATGCCTACCATAAAGGATATCTTTGCCCTTAAAGCATAGTGATGCAGCAATGGGTTCATTCTCCTGATAAGCAAAAAAAATAATTGGCTTAAATATCTGATTTGCAGTATTAATTTTAGAAAAGAATTCTCTCGTTAGATATGGGTTCTGACCTCTCTCATAGTATGTTTGTTGATAGAATAAATAAAAAAAATCCCAATCTTCTAATGTAATTTGATCCCACTCTTTTTGAATAAATGAAATATTATTTCTTGCTACACTCTTCCTCTCTTTTTTTATAGTTGATCTTTGTCTAGATGTGAAAATTGATAAGAAATCATCAAAATTATCATATCCTTTGTTTTTCCAAATAAATCGATAACTATGTCTTTCAATAAACTCTTTTTGTTTAAGAATCTCATGATTATTATTTTTTGGGAATAATATATGCCAGCTTTCAATATTATCTTCGTTAAGAATTGCAATGGCTTTATCTATTAACTCAATTTTATCTTTTTCTGTTCTGCCAAGAATTCTATTCCCTTCACATGGAGTATATGGAACCGCAGTTAACAGTTTTGGATAATAACTTCTGTTTGATCCCATCAAAGCATTTGCCCATTGATAATCAAACACAAACTCTCCATAGCTATTAAATTTTTTATATAGGGGTAAAAAACTTAATAATTCTCCATGATTAAATTTACCTAAGTGATGAGACTCCCATCCTGAATTTTTAGATGCAGAATTACTTTCTTCTAAGGCGCTTAGAAATTTTAAATTCTCAAATACATTGGTTTGTTCAAAAGACACTTTCGATGCATTTATACTATTTATATCTATTCTTTTTATTTTTGATTTCATTTATTTAAACCATATAACAATATACGGCGACAACTGATATAAATAAAATTGCCCAATGATTATTTTGGAATGCTTCTAAATATTCTTCTTTCTTAGCTAAGTTATTTTGGAATATAAAAAAGAAGATCAAGCCGAACAGACCTATAAACCATTCCCAATTTAATTTATCTATAAAACCAATCACAGAGAATAAAATCATTGCAATTAATTGAAATAGAGCAATAACTTTTAATGTATGACGCCCCCACCATAATGGAGTAGATTGAATTCCAAGCCTCTCATCATCTACTACATCACATAAGCCATAATAAGAATCATACGCAATCGTTAGTGAGGCAATAGCAAAATATAATAACAACATTGTTGGGTTATTAAGCTGATCTGTCATAGCGAACACAATGATAACGGGGTTGAATGTTAATCCAAGAAATAGTTGAGGGCCTATAAAGAATCTCTTAGTTAATGGGTAAATAACTATCATCAGTGCAAAAAATATACTGATGAGCGCTGTATTTGAATTAGTAAAACTCAAGAGCATCAGGCTAATTAATGATAAAACTATAAAAATAAGCCATCCTTCTTTAATTGTGAGCTCTTTAGCAGGAATAGGGCGGTTTTTGGTTCTAGTTACATTATTATCAATATTACTATCCCATATATCGTTAATTACACATCCTGCTGATCTAACGACAATGCTGCCAATCACCACTACAAGCAGACTTCTTATAGATAGATTGCCTTGCGTACTTATTACTAATGCTAGAATAGCAGGCCACATCAATAGATAAATTCCTATTGGCTTATCAAGTCGCATTAGCACTAAGGCAGCAACAATTTTCTTCATATCCCCAAGAATACTTCCATAATGCTAAGGGGGTAACCCTTAATTTTATAAAGAGTCTTTCTGCCCCATACAGTTTTTTCAGTATTAGTTTTAAATTTTGCAAACACTCTATTAGTATTGATAAATAATTTGCTTTTAAAAATTAGATCTCCAAGAGGTTGATTTCCAATATTTTTTAGATCATTTGATCCCTTGGAGGAGGCAAGGGGAGTGATAATGCTTCTAGCATACACAATAGGCTTATTATCTCCATATAGTAAAACCTCTCTTATTCTTATTAATTGAGGATCAATATTCATATCTGTATATTCAGATATCTGTGCTCGACCTAGACCATCATTAAGTACCTCAAGCCTAAACTCTGCTTCTGCAGAGATCTTCTTTGTTATAGAGCCTTCTTCGTGTAACCATTCAAGAATTTTTTCATCTTTAAGTTTGAGACGTAAGGATGAATTTGATAGCCATTTACCTAATCTTTTAGCTCGCATGAATTAGATCTATAAAATCTGATATTATAGCGTGCTTACATTTTCATTAATGCTACATTTAGTCGAATATTAAAGAGATAATTAAGAGAGAGATCAATGGAATATAAAAAATGGGAATGCATTGTATGCGGTTTGATATATGATGAAGAGTTGGGCTGGCCTGACGATGGCATCGCTCCAGGCACCTCATGGGATGATGTTCCTGATGATTGGTTATGTCCAGATTGTGGAGTTGGCAAAGAAGACTTTGAAATGATTGAGATTGAATAAATAATGGATGCCCCAAAGAACTTAACTAGAAATGTCCTAATAGGGATGGCTTTGGGAGTTGTAATTGCATCAATCTTTTATTATTCCACAAACCTTATCCCTCAAAGCTTATCTTTTTTTACAGAAAAGTATTTATTTAATCTTGGGGGACAGATTTTTAAGAATTTGTTGATGCTAGTTGTGGTTCCGCTTGTTTTCTTTTCACTTGTATCTGGAATCTCATCTATCTCCAATATGGTCAAGCTAGGATCTATTGCAACAAAAACCATTGGACTATATTTAATCACTACCGGGATAGCTGTTAGTTTAGCTTTACTATTTGGATGGGCATTGAACCTTTCTGGTGCTGGGACCGAGATTATTCCATACACACCTCCGCCTGGTGATTCAAGTCTTTATGGCACTGTGCTTAGGATATTCCCTAATAATATTTTTGGAGCTTTTATAGAAAATAATATGCTAGGAATAGTATTTATAAGCATCTTATTTGGGATAGCATTAAACCTTACAGATGATATAACAAATGGCCTCTCTAGATCTTTTGAGAGATTTAATATTGTCTTCCTTAAGATAGTTCTATTAATAATGGGCTTTGCTCCAATAGGTGTATTTTGTTTGATGGGAAGCTATGTCATGGATAAAGGTCTAGATATATTTGGAGATCTAGCCCAGTATGTCATCTTATTAATCTTTGTTTTATTTTTTCATCTTTTATTTACTTATTCATTGATGCTCAAGCTTCTTGCAAAATTAAATCCATTAATTTTTTTTAAAAAGATGAGAAATGTTGCGCTATTCGCTTTTTCAACCTCATCAAGTGCAGCCACCATACCTGTTACCTTAAAAACTGTAACTGATGATCTTGGGGTCAAGAAAGATGTTTCTGCATTTGTAGTTCCCGTAGGGGCAACCATCAATATGGATGGCACAGCTATTATGCAAGGCCTTGCAACAATGTTTATTGCTAGCACAGTAGGAGTGGATTTAACTTTTGTTCAATATTGCCAAATAGTATTGCTTGCGATAGTTACTTCTATTGGAACCGCTGCTGTTCCTTCAGCAGGAACAGTGACATTAGCACTGATTCTCGGGTCTGTTGGCTTGCCCTTAGATGCAATCGGTTTGATATTAGCCGTTGATAGGATCTTAGATATGATGCGAACTTCTGTTAATGTTTGTGGTGATGCAGCTGTGTCCTGCATAGTTGCAAAATCAGAAGGCTTATTAGACGAAGAGATCTTCTTAAAATAGATTCTAAATATAATTTTTTTTATCTCATTATTTGATAAAATGCACCCTTTAAAAAGAGGCTCCTTATGAACATTTCTTTGATCCCATCTGTGTTAGGCATTGTTGGTCTAGTTTTTGCTTTTGTTGTTTATTTTTTAGTTATGAGATACCCAGATGGCGAAGATAAGGTAAAAAAAATTGGAGACCAGATTCACAAAGGGGCGCTTACTTTTATGAAGACAGAATATAAGTATTTACTTATCTTCATCCTGGTTCTAGTTATCCTCGCATATATATTTTTAGGCCAAGCATCAGCAATTGCAGTGATTGTTGGGGCGGCCTGTTCATCTTTAGCTGGATTCATAGGAATGTATGCTGCAACTAAAGCAAATGTTAGAACTGCTACAGCAGCACAAAAGGATGGCCCTGCAGCAGCTTTATCGGTCTCATTCTATGGTGGGTCTGTCATGGGCTTGTGTGTTGCGGCATTAGGTTTAATTGGATTAGGGGGGCTATATTTCTTCTTCATTGGGGATGTAGCTTTTGAAGCTCTAAATGAAAAGAATGTTCATGCATTAGAAGGTTTTGGAATGGGAGCTTCAGTAGTAGCTTTATTTTCAAGAGTTGGAGGCGGTATTTTTACAAAAAGTGCTGATGTTGGAGCAGATTTAGTTGGAAAGATAGAGGCAGGAATCCCAGAAGATGATCCAAGAAACCCAGGCGTTATAGCAGATAATGTTGGCGACAATGTAGGAGATGTTGCTGGAATGGGTTCAGATATTTTCGAGTCATACTGTGGCGCGATGATAGCCTCAATTGCTATCGCATATACAATGAGCTCTACAGAAAAAATGATCTTGCCTTTGGCACTTGCATCAACAGGTTTAATAGCATCTATTATTGGTATTTTTATAGTTAAGCTTCAATCAGCAAGATCGCCAGCAAGTGCCCTAAGATCTGGCACTCTATTGGCACCAATTATTTTTATAGTTTTAGCATATTTTTTAATTGAAAGACTTAGTACAGTAGAGATAGGAGTATGGTGGTGTGTAGTTTGTGGGGCTGTAGGCGGAGTATTAATTGGGCTCATAACAGAGTATTACACAGGGGGTAATCCTGTTAAGAAGATAGCAGGGTCTGGAGAAACTGGTCCGGCTACTGTAATGATTTCTGGTTTATCAGTAGGCATGCAGTCTGTTGTTATACCAATTATCGTTCTTGCTTGTATTATTTTGGTTTCTACAACATTAGTAGATGGAGTTTATGGAGTTGGTATTGCAGCAGTTGGCATGCTTTCAACAGTTGGTATTACTATGGCTATTGATGCCTATGGACCAGTTGCTGATAACGCAGGCGGAATTGCTGAGATGTCTGGTATGGGGGCAGAAGTAAGGGAGATTACAGACTCATTAGACGAACTAGGCAATACAACAGCAGCTATAGGTAAGGGTTTTGCAATTGGTGCTGCTGCATTAGCAGCATTGGCAATAATTTCAGCATATTCTGCTCAGGTTTCAGTTAAATATGGAGATGCCTTTTCTTTGGCTCTTACTAACCCAATTGTTTTAGTTGGAATGTTTATAGGTATTTGTATACCTTTTTTAATATCATCTATTACGATGACAGCTGTTGGAGATGCTGCTTTTGCAATGATTAATGAAATTAGAAGACAATTTAAAGAAATAACTGGTCTCATGGAGGGTACTGCAGATCCAGACTCTGAAAAATGTGTTGAAATTGCTACCACAGCTGCACTTAAAAAAATGATGCTTCCGGGAATCATTGCTGTATCTATGCCTCCAATTATTGGTTTTGGTCTAGGAGCAATTGCATTAGGCGGGATGTTGGCTGGAGGTCTTTTGGGCTGTGTCGCATTAGCTCTATTTATGGCCAATGCTGGAGGTGCTTGGGATAATGCTAAGAAGTTTGTAGAAAAGGGAAATCTAGGAGGCAAGGGATCCGATACTCATGCTGCAACAGTTGTTGGTGATACTGTTGGTGATCCCTTTAAAGATACATCAGGACCATCAATGAACATCCTTATAAATGTGATGGCAATTGTCAGTCTTGTTATATCAGGATTAGTCCCTCTTAAAGGCATATTATTTTAAGCATCAGCATAGTCAATAGATCCTGACAACCATCGCTTGCTTAATTTTTTAGCGACCATAGGATTATTTTTACTAATCGTTTCAGCTATTTCCTTTGTTTCTGCAATGTATTTGCTATCTCTAATTAGGTTTGTGTATTTAAATGGAATGACTCCAGTTTGTTGAGCACCCATGATTTCTCCAGGACCCCTAATCTCTAGATCCTTTTCTGCAATAACAAAGCCATCATTTGTATTACACAACACATTTAACCTAGTTTCAGAAGGAGTATTTAATCTGTGTTGGTGAAGTAAGATACAATGGCTTTCTTTGAACCCTCGGCCAACTCTCCCTCTGAGCTGATGTAGTTGCGCTAACCCAAATCTTTCAGCATTTTCTATAACCATTATGTCAGCATCTGGAATATCAACACCAACCTCTATGACTGTTGTTGATACCAATACAAAGTATTGTTTATTCTTGAAAGAATCAATTTCTTTATCCTTGTCTTCTTTTGACATTCTGCCGTGTATTAAACCCACTCTATCTTCACCGAAAAACTCTCTTAACTCATCACTTGTTTCAATCACTGAACTAACATCAAGGGCCTCTGATTCCTCAACTAAGGGACAAACCCAATATGCCAAGCTACCTTCTTTGCAAGATTTTTTCAGACGACTTATTAATTTATTTTTCGATTGCATTGATAACATAGTTGTTTTTATAGGCTGTCTTCCGGGAGGCATCTCATCTATGACTGATATATCCATATTTGCATAAATACTCATTGATAAGGTCCTTGGGATGGGTGTTGCGGTCAAGGTCAATTGGTGAGCAGAGAGGGTTTTTTCTTTAGATTTATTAATGAAAGAAAGCCTTTGATTCACTCCAAATCTATGTTGTTCATCAATAATAACAAGGGCTAAATTTTGAAATTTAACGTCTTCTTGAAAAATTGCATGTGTACCTATAAGAAAATTTATTTTTCCTAATCTAACTCTATCTATTATCGATGTTCGTTCTCTTTTTTTCATACCACTAGTCAATAAAGCAATTTCATGGGAATGGCTAGGAAAATACTTCTGTATATTCTCAAAATGCTGTTGTGCTAGCAATGTTGTAGGAGCCATAAAGCCAACCTGATACCCTGAGTCTAAGGCCTTAGTAGCAGCAATAATTGCAACTGCAGTCTTTCCAGACCCCACATCCCCTTGGACTAGCCGCATCATGGGACTGCTAATCATTAAATCATCACCGATTTCTTTGCATGTTCTTTCTTGTGCATTCGTAAGCTTATAACCGAAACTATCATCAAAATCTTTGAACCACGAACCAATTTTCATACAGGTGTTTGCTTTCGTTAATTTATGTTTTTTCTTTAGGTCGATCATACTAACTTGAAAAGCAATCATTTCTTCTTTCATTAATCTAACCCTTGCTGGATGTGATCCTCCGGGCACCAACTCTGCAACATTAATATTAGGTTCAGGAGAGTGAATGATCTTTAATGCCTCTTTAATTTCCATATTGAAGTTTTTATCATAAACAGAAAGATCAACATGATCTTTTACAAAATCGTATCTATTTAAGGATTCTTTAATAAAAGATCTAATTTTATTTTGACTTATCCCTTTAGTAATCCTGTATATCGGTGTTAACGTGGTTTCATTATTTTGAAATACATCTTTTGAAATTTCGTATTCTGGATGAATCATTTCTAACCCATACCTGCTCAATGAAGTCTTCCCATAACACCTGATCTTATAACCAGACCTAAATTGTTTTGTTTGATTGGGGTGAAAGTAAAATAATCTAACATTAATATGAGACTTTTGATCTGCAATCTTTACTACTAACATTTTCCTGGGCCTATATATCGCTTGGGATGAAATAATCTTTCCTTCAATATAAGCTTCATCTCCTGGTACAAGATCACTAATGCGAGATAGCTTTGTCCTATCTTGATATCCATATGGCAGGTGAAAACAAAGATCTTGTAAATCAAAAATACCCAAAGCATTCAACTTAGAGAGAATCGCAGGACCAATACCACGAAGATTTTTTAAATCTAAATTCGCCACAAATCGATAATACTTTTAATATAGAAGTCTGTACAACAATGAAAAAGAAAATTTTATTTTTTGGATATGGAGATCTAGGCTCTAGATTAGAATATATTAGCAAAAATGATCTATTGATTACTGCTATTTCAAGATCTCATGAAGCGTTAAAAAATGCTGGTTTTCCGATTTCTTTTGATTGGAAAGAACATCACTCAGAGAGCATACAATTAGCAACAGACTATGATGGATTAATAATTACACTTACACCAGAATCTTCTTCAAGAAAGGGGTATCAGGCTGCTTATATAGATGGATTAAGGGCAATTCTCAGAATTCTTAGCAAGATAAATTTTAAAAAAATTTTGTTTATATCTTCTACTAGAGTTTATGGTAAGCATCATATAGGTGAGATAACAGAGGAAACTTCTGCTCAACCAGATGATTTTAGAGGAGAAATTATTTTAGAATCTGAGAAAATCATTCAGAAGCATTTTAAGCATGATCATTTATTGATTGCTCGTTTATCTGGTCTATATGATGAAGACGCTACTGACTATTTAGCTAGTCTTAAAGAAGGATATAACAGAGACAAGATAATACTCCCTTCAAAGTCATCTAATAGAATTAGTCGACAGAAGGTAGTAAAAATCATTAGAAAATATTTTCTTAATTCAGTCTCAAGTGGGATCCTTAATGTTAGCGAACCGACAATAGAATACAAAGAAAGGTTTATGTCATTATATCCAGATTTAAATTTCTTAGATTACTTTATAGAACCAAGCAATTTTAAGATCTTCAATTTAACTAAATTTAATAATAGTAAGTTATTAGAGGATATATACTAGTTGTATTATGGGCATGATTGAAAGTATGACAGGTTTTGGCGTTGCGAGACTTAAGGCCAGCAATTGTGATCTAGTCTGCGAGATAAAATCCATCAATAGTAAGTTTTTTGATTGTAAGGTTAGATTACTATATTCATCTATGATTCTTGAAGAGTTTTCTATAAAACAGCTCAAAAAAAAATTTAATAGGGGTAAGTTTGATTTAAGAGTGTTAAATAATCAAAACCATGAACAAAACTTTCAGCTTAATGAAGAATTATTACTTAAAGTAAATACAGCTATTCAAAACTCTCAATCTATTAAAGACAAATCATTTACATTTGGTGATATCAGAGATATACCAGGAGCATTAATCACCAATGAGAGCAAAGAACCAAGCCATACTCAGTTAAAAAAGTTAATAGTTGGTGCAATCACTGATCTAAAAAAATCACGGCAAGCTGAAGGCAAGAAAATAGAAAAAATAGTACGATTAAAGATACGAGGGATATCATCTTATTTATCAAAACTTCAAAAAATCGCCCCCAAACTCAATATCAAAAGATTGAATGATATGAAACAGAAATTTAATATTTATTTACAAGCAGATAAAGCACAAGACATTGAAAAAGAACTTGCGGCCATTTTAATTAAGCACGATGTTAAGGAGGAGTTGGATAGAATATCATTTCATATAGATGAAATTTCAAATTCTATGAAAGAAAGGAACAGTCACGGAAAGAAAATTGACTTTCTTTTACAAGAAATATTTAGGGAAGCCAATACCTTAACAACTAAGCTTGAACAATCTGAGCCTAAAAGCTATGCACTCGAAATAAAATTATTAACTGAAGAATTAAGAGAGCAAATCCAAAATATTCAATGAAGAATCACGGAAAACTTTTTTTAATCTCTGCAGCTTCAGGAACTGGCAAATCATCTTTAATTAATACAGTTCTATCTAGGTTGGAGAAAGATAGTCTTTCAGTCGAACTGTCTATTTCACATACAACAAGATTGCCTAGGAAGGATGAGCATGAATCAAAAGATTACTTCTTTATTAATAGAGATAGCTTTACTGTTAAGATCAAAAATAATTTTTTCTTAGAATATGCAAAGGTTCATGATCATTACTATGGAACTTCAAGATCTTTTGTTGAAGAAAAGCTTGCATCAGGTATTAATCTAATTTTGGAGATTGATGTGCAGGGAGTAGATCAAATCAAACAATTATCTTTACCAAGTCAATCGATCTTCTTATTACCTCCCAGCTTAGAATCACTAGAAGATAGATTGAGCCTAAGGGGTTCAAATTCTGCAGATAGCATCAAGTTAAGACTTCAAAATGCTTTCAGCGAATTACCCAAGTGCTCAACTTATGATCATATTCTTATTAATGATGACTTTTATAGCTGTAGCCAAGAACTTATCGACATAATTAAGGGGGAACATAAAAGCCCCTATAATTCCAAAATTCAAGAGTTTTTAGATAAACTATTGTCTTAATTGATATAAAAACACTAAAATACGCCTCCGAGGTTATTATTTATGGCTAGAATTACAGTAGAAGGTTGTCTTAAACATTCAGAGAGCAGATTTGAATTAATTCAGACTGCATCTAAGAGGGCAAGACAGCTATCAACCACAAGCAGAGAACCATTGGTGGAATGGGAAGATGATAAACCCACAATAGTTGCTCTTAGGGAAATAGAAGAGGGCCTATTAGATAAGGAAACATTACAAGAAACACTGGATGAAGACATGCTACTTGATGAATTTGCATTGAATAAGCCTGAACCCAAGGATGATCTATTGGGGTGATACATTATATGGAGTCCTCAATTGAGTGACATTACCTCAGCAAATCTATCAATCTTTCAGCCAGCAAATCAAAGGTCTTTAACTAAACTTCCAAAAGATATATACAATCAAGCTTCTAATTACTTATCTCGAAAAGAGATAAAAAGATTAAACTTGGCATATTGTGTAGCATTAGAAGCTCATGAAGGTCAATCAAGAATGGATGGATCTCCATACATATCACATCCAATAGCAGTAACATCAATATTATTAGATTTGAAGGTTGATATTGAATCAGCTTGTGCAGGTTTTATGCACGATGTTCTTGAGGATTGTAACGTTCAAAAACATAGCTTAGAGAAAATCTTTGGCAAAGATACGATTAATATAGTGGATGGGGTAAGTAAATTAAACCAGATAGACCTACAAAATGTAGCAGATAAAAATGCTAACAATTTCCAAAAAATGGCATTAGCTATGTCAAGAGACGTTAGAGTAATTGTAGTTAAGCTTTGTGATCGATTACACAATATGAGAACTATAGACTTCCTGCCTAGAGAAAAACAGATACAAAAATGCATTGAGACTCTTGAACTTTATGGCCCAATTGCTATCCGCATAGGTATGCAGAGCCTTCGAGTTGAACTTGAAGACAGAGCCTTTAAATGTTTACACCCCCTAAGAGCAAAGCTTTTGAAAAGTGCAATAAAGAAAGCTAAAAATGGCAGAGAAAGAATCATATACAAGATAAGAAAAGAAATTAAACATCAGCTTAAAAAAGAAGATGTTTTAGCTACTGTTCAAGGCAGACAAAAAAGTCTCTATAGCATTTATAGAAAGATCAAAACAAAGAAGAGACCTTTTTCAGAAATTTTAGATGTTTTTGCTTTTAGGATCATTGTTAATAGTGTAGATGATGTGTATAGATCTTTAGGTATTATTCATAATTTTTATAAACCTATAGAACTTAAGTTTAAAGACTACATTGCTATTCCTAAGACAAACGGATATCAGGCTCTTCATACATCGCTTGTTACTCATCAAGCCATTCCAATTGAGGTACAAATCCAAACAAAGAATATGGAACTCATTGCTGAAAATGGAATCGCAGCACATTGGGCTTATAAAACAAAGGAAGACGATCGTGGAGATAGTGCTAGAGGAACTAAGAAATGGTTAGATAATTTAGTAGATATTAATTTGTCATCTCGAGACTCTTCAGAGTTTTTTGAATCAGTGAAATCAGAACTATTTAATGATGAGGTATATGTCTTTACGCCAGCTGGTGACATAGTCAATCTCAAATCAGGAGCTACTCCAATTGACTTTGCTTATGAGTTACATACAGATATAGGTAATCAAGCAATTGCTTGTAAGGTTAATAGAAAATATGCTCCCTTAAATATACAGCTAGAAAACGGACAATCCATAGAGATTATAGTTTCTAAGGAATCAGAACCTAATCCAGAATGGTTAAATTTTGTAGCTAGCAGTAAGGCAAGAAGTGCAATTAGAGCAAGCCTTAGGCATCAAAAAAAGTCCCATGCTCGTAAGGCTGGGAAAATTATGCTTGAATCTGAACTCAAAAGAAGTGGCTTAAGTCTAAGGGATTATCGAGGGAGCAGACTGAAAAAAGTTCTCAAATTAATAGGAGTTGACACACTAAATCAACTTCTGACTGATCTAGGCCTGGGTAAGAAGACCGGAAATATAGTTGCTGAGAGATTTTTTGAGGGATTACAGATTAGAAAGAATTCAAAAGATTCCGTAAAAGCTTTAGTGCTATCTGATCATAAGATAGAAGGTGTTACTGTTGTATATGCAAAATGTTGTATGCCTGTGCATGGCGATCCTATTACCGCACATACAGATACAGATAGGGGTATAGTGATCCACCACTCTCGATGCCGACAGGTATATCCCAATAGAGCAGATACAGCTAGGTATTTCCCAAGCATGTGGGGAGAAAATTCTAGAGAGATACTTTATAGAGCTCATATCAAAGTAATTGCAGAAGACAAGCCTGGTAGCTTGGCAGATTTAGCATCAATTTTTGCAGAAAACAATATCAATATTTCTAATGCACTGACTAAGGATTTAGATGCAAGGCTCAGTGAGTTCTCATTTGAAGGAGACTTTGCCAATGTTGAAGATCTAAGAAGTTTAATGAAGAAAGTAAGGACACAGAAATTTGTTACCAGTTGCATCAGAATATTAAATGATACAAGAAGCAAAAATGAAAAAACACATCATCAATACTGATAAAGCACCGGCACCTGTTGGCCCATATTCTCAAGGTGTTGTAATCAATAATTTATTATTTATTTCTGGTCAGGTAGCCCTACATCCAGATGATCAAAATTTAGTAACAGGAAGCTTTGAAGATGAAGTTAACCAAGTATTTAATAATTTAGAGGCCATTTGCCACTCTAGCTCTACCAGTTTAGATAATGCTATAAAATTAAATATTTATCTTAGAGACTTATCAAACTTCAATACAGTTAATGAAATTATGGACGCAAGATTCTCACAACCTTATCCTGCAAGAGCAACCATAGAGGTATCTAGACTACCCAAAGATGCAAATATTGAGATTGATGCAATAGTCAACATAGAAGATACGTGATGATGGGCAATCTCTTAAACTTAACTAACTTGGAAAAACAAGACATTGACGATCTTGTGTCTTTAGCTAATAAGTTTAGAGACCAGAAAGGAGCTTTTAGACAAGACCCCATTTATCATGATAAGACCATTGTCTCAATGTTTTTTGAGCCTAGCACCAGAACAAAGCTCTCTTTTCAAATCGCATCACTGAATCTAGGAGCAAGATTCATTGATTTTAATACTACAGAATCCTCGTTAAATAAGGGCGAATCTATTGAAGACACAATTGAGGCATTATCTATGATGGGAGTAGATCTATGTATCATTAGACATTCTGAGCCAATCATTTATGAGCTAGCAGAAAGTTTCCCCAACATGAAATTTATCAATGCTGGTGAAGGTATTAACTCTCACCCAAGCCAGGCACTTCTTGATTATATGACAATAAAAGACTTTCAAGATGATATTTCAAATATGAATATTACAATAGTAGGGCACCTAGATCAGTCTAGAGTTGCAAGATCATTTTGTGAACTTATTTCAAAGACTGGCTATAAATCTATTACTTTTAATGGGTTACCAGAGCTTTGTTCTGACTATTTAGATCATCAATTGGGAGATTTTGAAAATGATTTAGATAAGGCTCTAACCAATGCAGATTTAATTATGGCTTTAAGAATTCAAAAAGAAAGACTTACAGACTCACTAAGTATAGATTATGAGGACTATTTAAAATCTTATCAAATAGACGCAAACAGACTTAAGGTTGCTAATAAAAATTTCTTACTTTTTCATCCAGGACCTGTTAATTACGGGATTGAACTCTCATCCGATGTTACTGATTTACCCAATATGAAAATACAAAACCAGATAGCAAATGGTATTGGAATGAGAATGGCAATCTTAACTAGTCTTCTTTCTTAGATAATACTTTTTTTATAGTATCTACGGTCATGATAGAGTTTTGATCAATTTCGACATTTACTTTATCACCAGCCGTTAGATCATTTAGATTGGTAATTTCTAGGGTTTCTGGTATTAAGTGGACTTTAATAGAATTATTTTCTAAGTTGCCTACTGTTAAGCTACAACCATTTATCGCAATATAGCCTTTATAAAATACATACTCCATAAGGTCGTTAGGTAGCTCCATCACGATATCTTTTGCTCCTTTAGATATAGGTTCTATTGAAACAATCTTTGCCGTACCATGGACATGGCCTGATACTAGGTGGCCGCCTATTTCCGTTGCAGCAGTTATGGATCTTTCTAAGTTAACTTTGTCCTTATCCTGTAACTCAGATAGATTAGTTAATAACAGAGTTTCTTTCACAACATCGAACTCAAGACAGTTGGACGATGATGATTTAGCAGTAAGACAAACACCATTAACTGCAACGCTTGCACCTTTTTTTAGTCTCTCTGTGAAACCTTTCTGTGTTTGAATTTTGATAGTATCAAAGCCCTTAGACTTTTCTTTAAAAATGAGTATGCCTATGCTATCCACTATTCCAGCAAACACAATACTATGCTCCCCATTTCTCTCTATAAGCCTGCATGCTCTCTAACTCTCTTATTTTATTTTCTTCTTCTAGATAGACTATTAGATCATCAAGATCAATGATTGAATATACTCTGATATTAAATTTAGCCTCTAGTTCTATAGCTGCAGACTCTTGTCCGCTTCCTTTTTCTTGTCTATTAAGGCCAACAATTAATGCCATTGGAGTGGCATTTGCATTTTTGATAAGCTTGATGGATTCTGTTGCAGCTGTTCCAGCAGATAAGACATCATCAATAATCAGAACTCTTCCAGTCGGTTTTGCTCCAATAAACACTCCCTTCTCTCCATGATCTTTAATTTCTTTTCTGTTAAAACACAAACTTATTTCATTATTATTTTTTTGAAGTCTCAGCCCAAGAAAACTTCCTAATATAGTGCCTTTGTATGCAGGCCCAAAGATCTGATCGATCTTTATGGAAGCATTATTAAAAATCTCTTCAAAAGCATCTGTTATTAATGATAGATTTCCTTTAGCAATTAACTTGGAAGCATTAAAAAAATAGGGACTTTCTCTGCCAGACTTTAATATGAAATTTCCAAATTCAAGAGCCTGAGTGTTAATTGCCTCTTGAATAAATATTTTTTGTCTTTTAGTTAGCTCAGACATTCCTTTTGAATCGAAATAATTTTTTTTATGCCCTCTTTAGCTAAATTAAGCATTTCATTTAATTCTTCTTCTGTAAAAGGTTGCTCCTCGGCAGTACCTTGAATTTCAATAATTTTGTATTCTTCATCCATTACGAAATTCAAATCACTTTCTGCATTAGAATCCTCGTTATAATCTAGATCAAGCATTGGTGTCCCATTGATAATCCCAGCTGAAACAGCTGCAACATATTTTTTAATTGCTCTGTGATCTTTTAAAGTATTTTTAATTGCATAAAACAACGCAACACATCCCCCAGTTATTGCAGCAGTTCTTGTTCCACCATCAGCTTGAATAACATCACAATCAATAGTAATTGTCTTATCTGCTAAATACTTCATATTAACGCTTTGTCTTAATGCCCTACCAATCAGCCTTTGAATCTCCATCGTTCTCCCGCCTTGTTTACCCCTAACCGATTCTCTATTCATTCTTTCATTTGTTGATCTTGGCAACATTCCATATTCTGCAGTAATCCATCCCAAATCAGAGCCACGCATCCACCTTGGAACTCCATCTTCAATAGTTGCAGTACAGATAACGTGGGTATTTCCAAACTTTACTAAAGCAGAACCTTCAGCATTTTGAATAATATCTAAATCTATTGACACATCTCTTAGAGAAGAATTCTCTCTATTATTTGATCTCGACATAGATCGCATTATATCCTTATATAATCTTGAAAAGATTATTGGAGGTAAATAAGCATGAAAAAGACAAGTTTTTTTCACATATTCTTAGTTTTGCTAATAATATCTTGCTCAAGCGAGGTAGAGATTGAAGCAGATATTAAGGCTGATTTAAATATTACTACAAATGAACGACAGCCTTTTGAGTCTAATTATCGCCCCTTGCCATCTTCTAGAACTTTGATCAAATCAGCGAATGTTTATGATGGACTAGGTAATGAGTATTTAGGCTATGATCTATTAATTTTAGATGGCAAGATCGAGGCCTTTAAACAAGATATAGATGATGATCAAGCATTTATAATTGATGCTTCAGGAAGGTGGCTTACCCCAGGAATAATAGATATTCACTCTCATATGGGAGTCTATTCTGCCCCATCAGTTAGAACGAGCTCGGATGGGAATGAGGCCACAGATCCTGTTACTGCAGAAGTTTGGGCTGAGCATTCAGTATGGACACAAGATCCACAATTTGTTTTGGCACTAAAAGGAGGTGTAACGACTTTCCATGTTTTGCCAGGTTCAGCAAATTTAATGGGGGGTAGAGGTGTTACCTTAAAAAATACTCCGAAGAATAAAATTCATGACATGAAGTTCCCAAAAGCACCTCATACATTAAAAATGGCGTGTGGCGAAAACCCTAAAAGGGTTTATGGTAATCGGAACCAAGCTCCTTCTACAAGAATGGGCAATATGGCGGGTTATAGAGAGGCCTGGATCAATGCATCCTATTATCAGAAGAGACAGAATGAATATAAATCTAAATCTTCTGAGGCAAAAGAATTAATTGATCCACCCAAAAGAAACCTCCAACTAGATACTCTTGCTGGAGTGCTAGATGGAGAGATTCTAGTTCATAACCATTGTTATCGAGCTGAGGAGATGGCAATGATGGTTGAATTAGCTAGAGAATTTAACTACAAGATAACAGCCTTTCATCATGCTGTAGAAGCCTATAAGGTTGCAGATATGTTAGCTGAAGAAGGTATTTGTGCAGCAATGTGGGCTGATTGGTGGGGCTTCAAGCATGAGGCTTATGATATGGTCCAAGCCAATATCGCTATTGTTGATCAAGCCAAAGGAGGTTCTGGTTGTGCAATAGTGCACTCGGATGATGAGGTAGGAATCCAGCATCTAAACCAAGAAGCCTCTAAGGCTTTATCGGCTGGATTAAGAGCAGGATTTAATATTTCCAAGGCTAGAGCTATGAAATGGATTACTAGTAATCCCGCAAAAGCAGCAGGGATATTAGATCAGACAGGGTCAATAGAAAAGGGTAAAGATGCCGATTTAGTTATCTGGGACACCAATCCATTTAGTGTTTATGCAAAAACACTTACGGTGTTTATAGATGGAGCCATTGCTTTTGATAGAAGCAACCCTAAGACTACACCAGTAACAGATTTTGAACTAGGGATCATTGATCCTGATAAGGAGAGGTCAGCATTATGAAGCTTTATAAAGTTATTACGATTATTTTTTTATCTCAATCAATATATGCCAATTCTATTGTTATAAAAGGTGGCTTAATTCATTCTGGTAACGGACTTGAATCTTTTCAAGCTGATATTCTCATAGAAGACCAAAGGATTGTTAAGATAGGAAAGAATTTGAGTAAGTCCAATGCAAGAGTTATTGAGGCGAATGGAAGCATTGTTACTCCAGGACTCATTTCACCCTTAAGTAATATAGGGGTGGTAGAGATAAATGCTTTAGATGTCACCAAAGATGATGAGCCAGACATCTTTGGTCCAGGCTTTAGTGTATTTCATGCCTTTAATCCTAAATCAACTTTGATTCCATGGAATAGAAGCAATGGAGTAACTTCAGCAATAGCTTCTCCTGGTTATTCCAGTGGTTTTTTTAAAGGAATGGGTTCATTTTTTATTCTAGATGGTGAATTGGATATCAAGGGTATACCTGATGTCGCTATGTATGCAAGATTGGGGGCAAGAAACGGATCAAGGTCTGAAACTATTCAGATTATGGAATCTTTATTGGAGATTTCTCTTCAATATGATGGAACTAACGTAGAAGACATTTTGGATATTAATTTGGTTGATAGTCTTGAATTGCAAGCAAATGATATTTTAGCTTTACATAGTGTTGTAAGAGATAAATTGCCACTTGTATTAGAGGTTAATAGGGCATCGGATATTCTCCAAGCCTTAAGGCTGAAAGCTAAATTTAAATTAAACTTGGTATTATTAAGCGCAGAAGAAGCCCCATTAGTTCTTGATGAGATAATTAAAGCTGATGTACCAATTATCATTGATCCAATGGATAATATTCCTGATTCATTTGATGAGCTAGCCTCAAATATTGAATTAGGAGGAATCCTAGATCAGGCAGGAATTAATTTAATGTTTAGCACGCAAAGAAGTCACAATTATCATTTAATGAGACAAGGCGCTGGTAATGCTGTAGCCTATGGAATGAGTTATGGAACGGCTATTCAAGGTATGACAAAAAATGTTGCAGATACCTTTGGTTTGTCTGGAAGAGGCTTAATTGCTGAAGGAAACTATGCTGATATTGTAGTTTGGGATCAAGACCCTTTAGAGCCATCATCATTCCCAAAGTATGTTTTAATAAATGGCAAGATTCAAGACTTAACAACTCGATCTTCTAGATTGACAGACAGGTATAAAAGCTCGAGCGATAAACCCTCGGCATACAAGTATTAGAATTATTGAAGAGACTTTTTAACTAATTCGCTAACTAGACTCATATCAGCCTTACCTGCAAGCTCTGATTTTAAAGCACCCATCACATTGCCCATATCTTGCATTGATGAAGCTTCCAACACATTGATTTTATTTTTAATGACCTCTTCAACCTCTTTATCAGAGAGTTGTTCAGGAAGATACTTTTGTATAACTTCTAATTGCTCTCTTTCTGTATTTGCAAGATCATCTCTATTGCCTTTTGTGAACTGGTCAATAGAATCCTTGCGTTGTTTAATCATTTTATTAATAATCGATAAGACATCCTTATCAGCTGCTTCAACCTTGTTATCAATTTGAAATTTTTTTATTTCAGCTATCAGCATCCTTAATGTATCCCTTGCAAGAGAGTCTTTCGCAAGCATTGCTGATTTTAAATCTTGATTAATAGAATTTAATAAAGACAATTATCTTCTGGTTCTTGGTCTTGAGAAATTATATTTCCTATTGTTCTTGTTAGCTCTTTTTACTGCAGCAGCCATCTTTCTTTTTCTTGCTTCAGTTGGCTTCTCATAGAACTCTCTTTTACGAATTTCAGGAAGTATTCCTGCTTTTTCACAAGCACGCTTAAATTTTCTTAAACCTACGTCAAAGTATTCGGTGTCTTTTATCGTTATTGAAGGCATAATTAAGTTGCGTAGTTTATTATTTTTATGTGACTATTGCAAAGATATATACATGATTACTTTAGGTATAGAAACTTCCTGCGATGAGACAGCTGTAGCTCTTTATGACAATGAGAAAGGTATTATCGCTGAAGAAGTTTTTTCGCAAATAGATATTCATAAGGACTATGGGGGAGTGGTGCCAGAATTGGCTTCAAGAGATCACTGTGCAAAAATTATGACTGTTACTGAATCAACACTAAAAGATTTCAGTTTAGATCAAGTTGATCAAATTTCTTATACCGCAGGACCCGGATTAATTGGAGCACTTCTTATTGGGGAGAATTTTGCACAGGGCCTAGCTTTAGGACTGAATAAACCAATTATCCCAGTTAATCATTTAGAAGCCCATTTACATGCCCCTAGGATGTCTCAAGGTAGCAAAATCGGATTTCCATTTCTAACATTGCTAGTGTCGGGGGGACATACAATGATTATTGAAGTTAAGTCTTTAGGAGATTATGAACTTTTGGGAGAGACTAGAGATGATGCTGCTGGAGAGGCATTTGATAAAGTAGCAAGTCTATTAGGTTTAAATTATCCAGGAGGACCAGCTTTAGAAAAATTAGCAGAAGAGGGTGATTCAAGTATTTTTCAATTCCCCAGACCTATGATGAATACAGACAGTCTTGATATGAGCTTTAGTGGATTAAAGACCTCTGTCCTATATGAATTAAAGAAAATAACTGATCCATCACCATCTGACTTAGCAAACATGGCTGCTTCATTTCAGGAAGCAGCCACTGATGTTTTAATTAGAAAAATTGAGAAAGCATTTGATGTCTCCAAATCAAATTGTATAGTTTTGGCTGGTGGAGTGGCTGCAAATACGCTTTTAAGAGATAAGATGACTGACCTTTCAAACAGGCTACATGTAACAGCCCACTATCCACCAATAAAACACTGCACTGATAATGCAGCTATGATTGCCTACCTAGGGTCTTTATACTCTCATCATAAGCATTATCATTTAGAATCATATGTTAGACCAAGATGGCCACTCAACGAGATAAGCAAGTGAAAGATATTATTTATATTAATGACTTAAGAGTTGAAACAATAATTGGCATATTTGGTTGGGAAAAAGAGGTTCCGCAAGAAGTAAGTATCGATATCGAGATAAACTTTGATTGTAAGAAAGCCTCTAAAAATGATTCCATTCAAGATACCTTGGATTATAAGAAAATCACAAAAGACGTGATTAAGTTTGTACAAGGATCCACGTTTAAACTTCAAGAGTCTTTAGCAGAAGGCATAACCCAACTTATTAAAAAAAAATATAAGGTAGATTCAATTAAATTAAGAGTATCAAAACCAGGAGCTTTGAGGCATGCAAAGGATGTAGGAGTTATTATTCATCGATGATGAAATACTATATTTCTATTGGAAGTAATATAAACGCGCAATCCAATATAGATTTAGCACTCGATAAGTTACAACAGGTCTTATCTAGTACTAATCGTTCATCAACCTACAAGACTAAGGCTGAAGGATTTAAAGGCAATGATTTTTTAAATCTTGTTGTAGTTGGTAACACAGATTTATCTTTTAATGATTTAAATAGCACACTAAAAACTATTGAGGATGAATCGGGTAGGGATAGAAATGTTTCTAAGTTTAGCAATAGAACCTTAGACCTAGACATCGTGCTTCAGATTAATGACAGGGGAGAAGAAATTTTTAAAAGCGATGAAATCAATCAATATGATTTTGTTTCTAGACCATTAAACGAACTTTTGGGAGATCAATAATTTTTTTCGACTAGCGACCATCCAGCCTCTGCTAATGGGATAACTTGGCTACCTCTATCCTCAGCATATTTACTTGCTGCTGTACCATCCCTCACTCTTCCCACGATACCCTGCAAGATGCCTGCAAGTTTAAATAGGTTAAAAATAAAATAGAACTCCCAATCACTAGAAATATCTTTTCCCGTATTTTCTGAATACATGTCTAAATATTCTTTTTCATTTGGTATACCAGATTCTTTAAGGAATTTTTGATCTTGAAATTCTGGTGAGTTCCTCCAACTTAAACAATGATAGTTAAAATCAGCAATAGGATGACCGAGCGTTGATAATTCCCAATCCAATACCCCCAGCACTTCGTTTTGGTTATTAAAAACCATATTATCAAGACGATAATCTCCGTGCACAATACATGTTTGGTCATCATCAGGTATATTTTTAGGCAACCATTCAATGAGATTATTCATTGAATCTATATTCTGAGTTTCTGAGGCAAGATATTGTTTAGTCCATCTAGATACTTGTCTTGCAACATAATTTCCAGGCTTTCCAAAGCTTGATAATCCTACCTTCTCATAATTAACTTTATGGAGTTCAGAGATCACTTTATTTTTATTTTTGTATATCTCTTTTCTGTCTTCTGGCGACTTATCTTCTAAAAGCAAATCCCAATAAATATGACCATCTAAAAAGTCCATTAAAAAAAATGGAGTACCAATCACATCTGGATCTTCACATAAACCATAAGTTTTCGGCACAGGAACATTTGTATCTTCAAGTGCTGTGATAACTCTGTACTCTCGATCTACAGCATGTGCCGATGGCAATAGTTTTCCAGGAGGCTTTCTTCTGAGCACAAATTGTTTAGTTTGTGTAGTAACTTTATAGGTAGGATTTGATTGCCCACCCTTAAATTGTTCAATTGATATTATGTCACCAAACTCCTTAATATTCTCACCAAACCAATCTTTTAAACCCTCCTCATTGAATCTCAGCCTTCCTTCAACTTCCTTGGTTCCTGCAAAAATTTCTTTATTCATTAGTTTATTGATCGACCTCCATCTACATTTATAATCTGTCCAGTTATATAGGTTGAATTTACAAGAAATTTGACTGTTTCCGCTATGTCTTCTACATCACCCATTTTTTGTAAAGGTATTCTCTTAATTATTTTATTTTTCTCTGCTTCTGTCCAATTTTTTTTTGGAGGCTCAAGAATTGCTCCTGGAGCAACTGCATTAACGCGAATATCTGGACTGAGATCTTTTGCAAAAGTCTTAGTGATAGCATTGAGACCAGATTTTGCAGCTATATAGATTGAATGATCTGATAATCCAGAATGAGCATTAATATCAGTTATATTAATAATAATTCCTTTGGATAGCTTAAGAACATCCTTAAGTCCAGCAATTAAAAATATAGGCGCCTTTAAATTGCTATTAATAAGTAATTCCCAATTTTTTTTTGAAATCTTTGAGATAGGGGTAGGAAAGAAAGTAGAGGCATTATTAATCAATGCATCGATGCTACCAAATTGTTTAATCGACTCATCAATTAAATATTTTATTTCTTTTTCATTATCTAGATTTGCTTTAATGCATCGAGCACTATCACTCCTTTTATGATTAAGATTCTGCATTAATTTCTTAGCATCAGAGGTAGATTCATTAAAGTGTATGATTACATCCCATCCCTCATTCCACAGAGCCATTACAATTGCTTTGCCAATTCTTTTTGATCCACCAGTAATTAATGCAACTTTAGACATTTATTTTCTTTACAATTTTTAATAATCTATTGTGCTTCTCATTCTTAATCTCAGATGGCTTTATCTCATCAAGATCACGAAGATTCAACTTTTTATATTCTTTTAAGATTGTTTTAATTTTTTGAGTATGCATTCTTTGGATACCTATGGTTAAAATATCATCAATATATAATTTGTTTCTTTCTATATTTAATAGACCGATTTGCTTAGCCAGTGTATTTTCATCACTTGTTTGAGAGACTTGAATTAGAAGCTTACAGACTTTTAAAAGGTTTAATAGATTCTTTGGTAATTTAAAATGATTTGAGATTTTAAATTGATTTTGTGATTCAAGCAGCACCCATTTCAGCTCCATCGTTTTTGCTTCAAGATTTGAAATAGATTTTAGATCCCGGAACCATGGATCAGTCAGAGACATCTCTTTGATAAATATAAAGAAATTAGCACTATGATGGTTGTTTAAGGACTTTACTATTTCAGCCCAAACTCTATTCGAAGACAGCACCTTTAACTCATTACTTTTAACTATTGCATTAATTGATTGTTTTAAGCTTTGAGTGAGTTTGAATTCTTGCAGTTGATTGTATGTTAAGAATCTACCTACCCTCATAGCCCTAAGAGGGTCTTCAGAAAAAGCATTAGATACATTATTAAATAGCTTATTTTTTAAATCTTCCATCCCGTTAAACGGGTCAATGAACTTTCCATTCTTATCTTTAGCAATAGCATTGATTGTTAAATCTCGTCGTTCTAAATCTTCTTCTATAGTAACTGTTTTATCATAATAGAATGTAAACCCTTTATAGCCTTGACCACTTTTTCTTTCAGTTCTTGCTAACGCATATTCTTCATTGGTTTCAGGATGCAAGAAAACAGGAAAATCCTTACCTATTGCCTTAAAACCTAAATCTTCCATTTCTTTTGGAGATGATCCAACTACAACCCAATCTTTATCTTTAGGTACTACCCCAAGAATTTCATCTCTCACTGAACCACCCACTTGATAGATATCCATCTTACTTACTTATTTGAAATATTTTTTCGTCATTAAGCCTAATCGCAGTTAACTTTCTACCCCAAACACACCCCGTATCTAAACCTATTATATTTTTTAAATTAGTTTTGCCATTCAGTGCTGCCCAGTGCCCAAATATTAAAACTTGATTCTCCTTTAGGTTAATGTACTTAAACCATGGATCCAATCCTGATTTAGAATAAATTCCATTAGATATGAGATCAAGCTTCCCATCTTTATTTATAAATCTCATCCTAGTTAAGTAGTTGATAACAAGCCTGAGCTCATCATCTTTTTCAAGGCCTTGCATCCATTGCTTAGGATGGTTACCCCACATTAGATTGAAGAACTTTTTTGGTTCTTTCCTGATTAACTGTAATACATTTTTAGATATCTTTATTGCTTGGTTCATTGACCAGACATGCGGTATACCAGCATGAGATATATAAAAATTTTTGGGTCCAATTTTTTTCTTAATTATTAAGGGCCTCTTAATGAGCCAATCAAAATATTCCTTCTTATTTTTATGTAAACAAATTGATTTTAGGTGTTTTGATGACGAATTATTTATCATTAGCTTAAGCAAAAATAGATCATGATTCCCTAGGACTGTTGTTACAGATGATCTGTTCTGCAAACAAAAATCTAATACCTCTAAAGATTGCGTCCCTCTATTAACTAGATCTCCTATAAAAATTATTTTGTCTTCATCCTTTTTAAAATTAATTTTTTCTAATAGTCTCCTCAGCTCATTAAAACATCCATGGACATCTCCAATTACATATGTGCTCATTGTCTTAATATCTTAAAAAGGCTAATAAAATTATCCAATGAAATCTTCTCAGGTTTTTCATTTCCAGTCATTTGAGTGATGGACCAATCTTTGATATAGCCCTGAAGATTATTTCTAATATTTTTTCTTTTGTGCACAAAACATTGGTCTATAAATTTAGAAAAGTTAGCATAATCTGACTCTTTTAGAAGAGGTTTATTTAACCTTGTCATTCGTATAAAGCTTGAGGTAACCTTTGGTTGAATATCGAACGCATTTGGCTCTATATTAAATAGGATTTGTGAAGAGAAATATAAGCTTGTCTTGATTGCTAATCGCCCCCAATTTCTCTCGCCTGGTGATGCGCAGATCCTCTCTGCCACTTCCTTTTGTAGCATACAATGCATATCTTCAATTCTATTAGCTGCCGATATTAAATTGAAAATAATTTGAGTAGATATGTTATATGGCAAGTTACCAATTACTCTCAACCTCTTAGGTAACTTAGAATAGTCAAACTTCAAAACATCACCACAAATAAGATCTACTTGATGTTTAGAATATTTCTTCTTGAGATGAGCTATATTGTTACGATCAATATCAATTGCAATAACATTTGCTTCTGAGTTAATAATAAAATCAGTTAATGAACCTCTTCCCGGACCAATTTCTAGACAATTATCACCTCTCTTTAAATTTATAGCATTTTCAATCTTAAGAATTGTGACAGGATCTTTTAGATAGTTTTGTCCAAATTTTCTTCGAATCGACCTATTTGACATTAAATCATTGTATCAGCCTGTGTAAAGGCCTCTTTTAAAGATGTATCATTTGGTTTTGATTTACCAGCCAATTCTAATGCAGTCCCATGATCTACAGAAATACGAATTAATGGTATGCCTAATGTAACATTCACAGCCTTACCAAAACTCAGAGCCTTTAAAACAGGAAGAGCTTGATCATGATACATAGATAGGTAGACATCAGTTTTAGATAAGATTTTCTTAGTAAAAGCAGTATCAGCAGAAATAGGAAAAGAAGCATGAATTCCTTCATTATTAGCTTGTTTAATTGCAGGCATTAATGCGATACCTTCTTCAGTTCCAATAGTACCATTTTCACCTGCGTGAGGATTCAGACCCAAAACAGTGATGCGTGGATTCTTTATTTTGAAGAATTTTTGTAGGTCTCTATGTATTATTCTTAGATTTTCTAATACAGAGTTCTTTGTTATGTAGCTTGAAACACTTTTTAATGGTATGTGAGTGGTTGATAACGCAACTTTTATTTTAGGGGAGCTAAGTAGCATTAACGCGTGCTTAGATTTTGTTCTTTTTTGTATCCATTCGGTATGTCCCATAAAACTCTTATAAGTTTTTACAATATTATTTTTACTTATTGGGCCTGTAACCAGAATACACTCTTTATTTAATAGACATGTATCAATACCTTGATTCAGGCGATCAATTACATATTTAGCATTCTTAGGGTTTAGTACTCCAGAAGAAGAGTCACTACAAGTAGTACCATCAAGAATTTGTAACTCACCTTTATTATTTCTCTTTAATTGATCCAGATTCTTGATCTGAATTAGATTAATATTTTTATTTATAATTTTAGCTCTATCTAAAAAAAGCTTTGGATCACCAAGCACTCCAACGCCACCTCTAAGGTTCTCCCAAAAATTAGTTTTACATAGTCGTATTATTAAATCAGGACCAATGCCAGCCGGCTCTCCAGGAGAATATAAAATCTTTTTCAATCTAGGTCTTTGAACTCTACAAAAGCTTCAGCGCGCATAGTCCTTAATGAATTCTCAAGCTCCTCATCAAATTTCCTTGAAAATAGAACGCCATAAGCTCTATCCTCTATCAGATCTTGTGTCATGTCATAGTTTCTAGTATCTAATACTTCAAGAAAATGAAACCCAAACTGAGATTCAAATACAGGTGAGATCTCTCCAATTTTTGTCTCCAACATCATTTTTTCAAATGCTGGTGCAGTTGCTCCTTTTGGAAGCCACCCAAGTTCACCCCCTTTATTTGCTGAACCAGGATCCTCAGAAAACTCTTTAGCTAATAAAGAAAATTCTTCTCCCGCAAACAATCTTTTCCTAACGTCTTCTAATTCTTCTTGTGTAAAAGTTTCATCTCTTAATTTAGTTGGTGACATTAATATATGCCTTACATTCCATTGATCTTCATACTGTACTAAAGGCCCTCTTTTATCCGATAGCATTAATAAATGAAAACCTGCACCACTTTTAAGCGGAGGAGTGATGTAACCGACCCTTTGATTATTTATGTTATTGAAGAATAAATCTGGCAGATCTATAGCTTTTCTCCAGCCTAAAGAGCCTCCCTGAGAAGCATTTGAGGAGATAGAATATTCTGATGCAAGCTTTTCAAAGGATGCTTCACTTTCAATCATCCCTCTAATATTATTTGCTGTTTCTAGGTCTTTAACTAGTATTTGCTTAATCAAGAATTCTGGCAATAATTGAGTTTTAGCTTCTTCAGTGGAGATAAATGCATACAACTCCTGATCAGTAATGATAATTTGACTACCGACTTTACCTCTCTGAACTCTTTGAATGATCATCTCTTTTCTGATTTGCTCTCTGAAGGTTGCATATACTTGGCCTTCAGACTCAATAGCTTCTATAAATTGCTCAATGGAAAAATTATTTTGTGCTGCTATATTTGCTATAGCTTGGTTTAGTTCAGCATCACTAATTCTTACACCCGCTCTTTTTGCACTTTGTAATTGAAGCTCTTCAAGTATCAGTCTTTCTCTTACCTGTTGGATGATTATGCTTTCTGCAGGCATCGGTATGTCCTGTTCTTGGAGTCGCGTTTTAAATGTTTGCATCATTGACTGTACTTGGGATTCCAAGACAACACCATCATTAACAATAATTGCAATACGATCTAGACTTTCAAACTTCGCAAAACCACTGAAAGATAAGAATATTATAAATATTGAGAATATAAATTTTTTCATTGTGGTTGATTATAAGTTCCAGAGTGACTGAGTAAACATTTTTGCTAATTTATTTTTTGGCCCTGTTAGACCCTTTAACTCAAACTCAAAACTAATCCTGCTTTTGTTTTCTAATTGAATCATCTCCTTCCACATAAAAATATCAGATGCATTGATTAGATTTGAGTTTAGTGCACTATTAAATCCAGAGAGTCTTTTATCGCTTGCATAAATCCTCCATGCAAAGCAACACGACTCATAACCTACACCAATAAAACTTTCTATATTCTTGTTTTGATTTAGATCTTGCTTAGTTCCAGCTAAAAGCTGATAACCTCCACCAAAATATTTTTCAAGACCAAACTCAAGATAATCTAGCTCATTGAATAGACTAAACTCATTTCCCTTTCTAAATCTTCTTGCAATATATACTTTTTCATCGCCATTATTGTATTCCAACCCAATATCTCCTTTGTTCAAAGCATCAGATTTCTTTTCATAAGTTGCATTAGTAAAAAACATAAGATTGTTATTTCTTATAGACGCATTAAGTAGCAGTAGATTATCCTTCGAAGAATCTAATCCATACAGTTCGTTAAGCACCTTACTGTCATTTAAAAAATTCTTTCTTGCTAAGTAGGTCCTTATCTCTAAGTCACCATATTTTTTTTCCCAATCAATACCAAGATATACATATTCTTCATCTAAGATTCTATCAATCCCAAGCAATCTGCTTTCAGAAATTAGGTGTTTTGAATCCACATGATAGGGATGTAAATCAAAGATCGGATTCTCTGACTGACTCGTAAAGTCAGTATAGCCAAAACCAATTTGCGGCTTAATTAACTCATAACCATTAGAGTTAGTCTTCAGAAAAACTTTATCTAATTTTAGTTTCGTAATTAGAAAATTATCATGATCTTTATACTTATTTTTTAAATGATAATTTTTATAAATTATCTCATTCGAAAGCTCTATATTCGTTCCATCAAGATTTGCAAATGCAATAATCTCTAATGAAAAAGACTGTCTTCTACCTTCACGATTATTAATTGGGCTAACACTCTGATTATTTATAAAGTAAAAACTTCCTAATGGACCATCATTTTCAAACTTTTCTGAGCTTAACGACCAGTCCATCAGAATATTTCTCCACTGATTTATATAATTAAAGTTTATTGCGGGTGATTTTTTTAATTTGAATGGCAGAAGCGGATTTAATATTTGATACCCTTCTTGAGATAGCTTTAAGGATCCATTTTTAAATCCTAAATCTAATTCAACATTCTGTTTGAGCTTATATTCTCTTCGGTTACTGAATTGATCAAGATCTGATCCAAGATCATTAAGAACCAAAGGATCAGAGGCTTTTGACCAATCAATTGATAGCTTTCCCCAAGGTAACAGAATGCTTTCATTAGCATTAACAGCCCATCTTTTCTCTTGGTTATTATGAAACTTTTTATCATTATCAAAATATAGAACATTAATCTGATTGAGCCTGCCCCCAGATAAATACCTAACATTTGACTCTATCCCTAAACCTCTTTCATTTATCAGTCTAGGAGCAACAGTAATATCAGACTTTTGAGATGTCACTATATAAAAAGGTATATAAAAATCTATGCCATCAGAAGTAATCGCTATATCTGGTTCTAAAATGCCACTCAGACGCTGATCAGTTGCAGGAAAAGGTACTTTTGGTAGTCTGAATAATCTATTTTCAAATATTTTAAGCTCAAGGTCATTGATTACCCCTCGTTTAGATTCTTGGTTTACTAATACTTCTTTAGCGCTTATCTCCCATCCCTTAGACGGTTCTGAGCAAGATGAAAACGAAACATCTCTAAATAGCAATTCTGATCTATCGATTGATGAAAGGTCTTTAAATTGAAACTTAAGCTTCTTATTTTTTAAGATAGCATTGCCATTCTCTAAATTTATTTGACCTGTATTGCGATTTATTGATCCATTCTGAAATTGGAATAAAGCATCTGAGAACAATACTTCCCCATTTTTAATGCCTTTGATAGTATTTGCTGTTTTATTAAGTATTGCCGTATCAGCCTTTAAGAAGCCTCTTTCTAACCCTAATTCAATCTCTCCATATAGCTTAAGTATCTGTTTATCAACTAGACTAATTTTATCTGCTTTTAGATATTCATTATCAATCTTTGCCAGAGAGTTTTCTGGATAACTTTGTATTAAACATGTTGCTCCAAATACAAAAGCGCTATTTGAGAGCATCAAAACAATTAAGATTCTGCCTGTAAGGCTTTTTAGCATTCCTTGCATTGTACTATTTTCAGTTAGAAAAGAATCTATGTTAAAAGTTTATTTTTTTGATGATATAAAGTCTGGCATTTCTCTAAGAGCTTCTTTTCCAAAGAACATCTCGTCCTTGATAAAAAATGTAGGCACTCCAAATGCACCAGCATCAACAGCTCTTTGAGTATTCTCTTTTAATAGATCTTTTATTCTTTGTTGATTCGTAAGAGCGATAATAGTATCAGCATCAATACCTGCATTTTGTATACATTCATGTAAGACCGATACATCTCCTAGATTTAATTCTTGCTCCCAAAAACCGCTTGCCACAGCATCAACATAATTTCTAAAGCAGTCTGTTTCTTGAGCAGCCAACGCACCTCTTTGAATGGTTATAGTATTAATAGGAAAATGTGGATTAAATGAAAAATCTTTTAGTCTATGGAAAGTAGCAAACCTATTAATTTCAGCCATCATATATTCAGATTTTTTTGGTATCTCTGCATTTGCAATCATAGGCGGTTGGTTATTGGTCAGCTTAAATATCCCTCCTAGCAAACAAGGAATATAATCAAACGTAACACCAAATTTTTGTTCAAACGATGGGATGACTTTATGACATAAATAACCGTTAGGACTTGCAACATCATAAATAAATTTTATTCTCATCCTTAAATTATACGTGATTGATATAATGTAGCACTTAACCATAGGAGATTTTATGAGCCTTTCGAATAAAACGTTATTTATAACCGGAGGCAGTCGAGGCATCGGTTTGGAAATTGCTAAACGAGCAGCTAAGGATGGTGCAAATATTGCCATAGCTGCTAAGACTGCAGAGCCTCATCCTAAACTCCCTGGCACAATTTATACTGCGGCGGAAGAAATTGAGCAAGAGGGCGGCAGGGCTTTGCCTTTAGTATGCGATGTTAGGGATGAAGAGAGTGTTTTAGATGCTATTAAGTTAACCAATAAAGAGTTTAATGGTATTGATATATGTATCAATAATGCTTCTGCGATACAGCTTACAAAAACAGTTGATACTGATATGAAGAGATATGATCTTATGCATCAGATTAATGGAAGAGGCACATACATGGTAAGCAAATATTGCATCCCTCATCTCAAGGAGTCAACCAACCCCCATATTTTAAATTTAGCCCCCCCACTTGATATGTCTCCACAATGGTTTGGTTCTCATGTTGCCTATACTATGGCGAAATATACGATGAGCATGTGTGTGTTAGGTATGGCAGAGGAATTCAAAAGCGAGGGCATAGCAGTGAATGCTATTTGGCCTAGAACAGCTATTGCAACAGCCGCAATCAAGAATGTCTTAGGCGGCGACTCGATGATGAGCATATCTAGGAAAGCATCAATTATGGCTGATGCAGCTTACGAAATTTTAATCAAAGATTCTAAAGAATTTTCTGGAAACTTTTGCATTGATGATTTAGTGCTCTATGAATCAGGAGTGCGAGACTTTTCTAAATATGCTGAGGTACCATTTAGTGAACTTGCACCAGACTTTTTTGTACCAGCTGATACACCATTACCAGAGGAGATCAAAAATAGCTAAACCCAACATTCATGAATTGCTAGAACTTGCTAAAGATTTTGATCCGGCAGTTCAAGATCTTTCTCCTCTTACAAATGAAGCAAGTGGAAGAAAGTATTTTAGGGCTCAGAGCAACAACAAATCATTTGTAGTTTGTTGGGCTCCAGAAGGTATTGATCAGTCAACATTCTTTAGGTTATCTAAAGCATTATCTGATCATAGAATTAAGGCTCCAGAGATATTAGCCTTTTCAGAAAATAACAATGTTTCATTTCAAAGTGATCTAGGTGACAAATCTTTAATTTATGATTTAGAGTTTTATAAAAATGAAAAAACTTTTCAATCCGTTATAGAGGCTATAGTTACCATTCAAAAAGCAAAAATTAAAGATATTCCTAAGATCACTATTAATAGATTAAGAGAACAAGCTGGGTTGATTAAAAATGTTTTTTTTGAAAATTTTTTGGATTTAGATACTCCTCAATACATTGAAGAGCTGATTGATGTTTTCTCAGAGAGATTAATGACTCATCCCCAGGCGAACTCACATACTGATTTCGAAAGACGTAATTTATTCATCCTCCCTGATGAAACTGTAGCTGTAATTGATTTTCAGGACCTATGCATGACTTCAATAGGAACAGATTTGGCAGGCATCTCAATAGATCACTATTCTGAGATCAACCACCCACTGATTGATAAAGTAACATCTAACTACTTAAGTTTTTCTAAGCAAGATATTAGCTTCGAAGATATGCAGACCATTATTTTAGAGGCTGGGGTGCATAGAAATATGCGAATTCTTGGAACTTTAGCAAGATTATATACTGAATCATCTTTAACCTTTAGATTAAAAGATTTACCTCAAATACTAAATAATTTATCAGAAATACTTCTCTTGTTAGGCCATGATAATTCCATATTTAAAGAGACTCGAACTAATCTACAGCAGAGGTTGGAAGTATCATGAACGTGATGATATTTGCAGCTGGGGAGGGAAAAAGATTACGTCCTTTAAGCAATCAAGTCCCGAAGCCTCTAATAAAAATTGGCACTAAAACCTTACTTGATATTGCATTAGATACCGCAAGTAAGATTAATCCAGACTCAATAGTTATAAATGTATTCCATTTAAAAGATCAGATTACTACTTTTTTAGATAAGCACCCTATGCAAGATAAGATAGTTTGCATCGAAGAACCATTTTTATTAGGAACTGGAGGAGGCTTAATTAATGCATCTGAACATTTGGGTGCCGAACCAATACTTATATTAAATTCTGATCTAATATGTGACTTTGATATATCACAACTTAATCTTGAAGTAGAGTATGCTCATTTAATAGGCGTTCCAAACCCGAGCCACAATAATAAAGGAGACTTTTCCATTCAAGGATCTTATGCTGAAGTTTTAGACTCACATAATCAATTTACTTTTGCAGGCATATCCATTATTAATCCAAATATTTTCTCGAATCATAAGAACAGTGAACTTCCTTTAGACTTATGGAAAGATTTGCTGTTACCTCTTATTAATCAGAGAAAAATATCAGCTGAAATCTATGATGGATTATGGTGCGACGTAGGTACTGAAGATAGACTAAAGCTTGCAAGGGAACTTTTAAAAGAAGAAAATTAAAATTATGTCCGATAAAAAATACATTATTGCGCCCTCAATACTTTCTGCAAATTTTGCAGACTTAGGCAATGATATAAGAGAAGTTATTAAAGCAGGCGGTGATTGGATTCATTTTGATGTAATGGATAATCATTATGTACCAAATTTAACTATAGGGCCGATGGTATGCGCTGCTTTAAGAACAAATGGCATTAATGACTTTATTGATGTTCACTTGATGATTGAGCCTGTTGATGAGTTAGCGGTGAGTTTTGCTGAGGCTGGAGCAAACTTAATTAGTTTTCATCCTGAAGCTTCTAACAATGTATTAGAAACCATTAAGTTAATAAAAAACAAAGGATGTCAGGTAGGTATAGCCTTAAATCCTAAGACCCCTGTTAAGTTAGTAGAAAATATACTTGATAACATTGATCTTATACTACTTATGAGCGTTAATCCTGGCTTTGGTGGACAGGAGTTTATCGATTCAGTCATTCCCAAGATAAAGGAGGCAAGACAATTAATTGATGAAAACAACAAAGATATTCGTTTAGAAGTGGATGGAGGAATTAATGCTGATACTATAGCCTCAGTGGCTGAAGCTGGTGCAGATGTATTTGTTGCTGGATCAGCCATATTTGGATCACAGGATTATGCCAAAACAATCCAAGAATTTCGTCAAAAGATATCATAGTTTCTTTTTAGTTCTTTTCTTCAGCTCTTTCCTGGAAACAGCAGAAGTATCATTTCAACATAAAGAAAGAACAGTGCTTAAGGTAGAAGTTGCTAATACAAATCTTCTTAGAAGACAAGGCTTAATGAATCGACAAGAATTACTACAAGATCATGGTATGTTATTCATTTGGACTGGTTACGATCAAAGATGCATGTGGATGAAAGATACTTCTATTCCCATTACTCTAGCTTACCTATCTAATAAAGGCATTATTCAGGAAATTTATGATATGGTGCCTTTCTCAGAGAATTCTATTTGCTCTAAGCAACCAGCGAGAATGGCTCTGGAAGTTAATTTAGGGTGGTTTAATAAAAACGGTATTGGCATAGGAGATAAATTAATCCTTAAACATTAGATTAGTGCAATGATCGATAAAGCTTCATATTTAGATTATAAAGATCAAGGATTCACTATTGTTCCAATGGTAAGAGAGATCCGCATTGATGATGAGGGTCCAATTTCTATATACATCAAAGCATCAACCCAGAAGAATAAGAATTCATTCTTATTAGAATCAGCCGAGGGTAGAGATAAATGGGCTCAATTTTCTATCATTGGTTGGGATTGTATCGACACAATTAAAGTATATGGAAATGAAATTCAAACCATGCAAGGTAGTGAAAAAGCTAGTTTTAGCTCTGATGACCCACTTAAAGATATAAGAAATATTATCAATAAAGAGCATGCCTTAGACATAGGCAATGTGCCTTTTTACGGCGGTTATGTAGGTTTTTTTTCTTATGAGAGTGCTCAATATGCAGAGAAAAGAATAGCGGATTTATCTACAAAAGCTCCAAAGTTTAAAGAGCATATGCCTGATATCTTACTTGTAAGGGCTGATAATCTAATTGTCTATGATAATTTTAATCACACTATTCAAATTATTTTTAATGTTAATCCTCAAAGCACACCATATGAAGATATTCAACCACATCTTGATGAAATTGAAGATTTTTTAAGGGCACCAATAAATAAGCCTGAAGATTTATTTAATACACCATCTGGGGAATTTAGTTTTACCTCAAATTTTGATAAATCAGATTACTTAAGAGCTGTAGAAAGAATCAAAGAATACATACAAAATGGAGATGTGATGCAGGTTGTTTTAGCTCAGGATTTCTCATCAGAATTTAATTATGATCCTTTTAAGTTATATAGAGCTATTAGGAAGCTTAATCCATCCCCATATATGTATTTCTTAGATTTAGAGGAATGCAAGGTCGTTGGGGCCTCTCCAGAGATTCTAGTTAGATTGCAAGATGATGAAATAACTTTACGACCAATTGCCGGAACAAGGAAACGCGGTCGAGACTCTTATCAAGACAATCAGTATGAGGATAACTTGATAAATGATGAGAAGGAATTAGCTGAGCACTTAATGCTGATTGACTTGGGTCGCAATGATGTCGGAAGGGTTTCAAAATTTGGTTCTGTTAAGGTTACTGACAAAATGACAGTAGAGAAGTACTCACATGTTATGCATATAGTATCTAATATTGTTGGAACATTGGTTGATGATGCTGACTATCTTGATGTATTGAAGGCAACTCTGCCGGCAGGAACTCTATCGGGGGCACCAAAGATTAGGGCTATGGAAATAATTAATGAGCTTGAGCCAAGTTCCAGAGGTATATACGGAGGTGCTATTGGATATATAGCTTGGAATGGAAATATGGATACAGCGATAGCTATTAGAACCGCTGTTATTAAAGATGGGATCATTCATGTTGGTGCAGGTGGCGGTATTGTAGCTGATTCTACTCCTGATAATGAGTGGGAAGAATGTAAACAGAAATCTAAAGTCTTTGAAGATGCAATTGAGATGATCAAATGATTTTAGTCATCGATAACTATGATTCATTTACTTACAACCTGGTTCATTATCTTGGTATGTGCGGACAAAAAGTTATTGTTAAGAGAAATGACGAGATTGATATTAAAGAAATTAATAGATTAAACCCAAAGAAAATAGTTATTTCTCCAGGCCCATGTACTCCAAAGGAGGCTGGGATCTCAGTAGAGATTGTAAGGAAAACACAAGTCCCATTACTTGGTGTGTGTTTAGGACATCAATCAATTGGAGTAGCATTTGGTGGACAAGTAATTAAAGCACCAGATATATTTCATGGAAAAGTATCATCTATAGAACATAATAATAAAGGTATATTTAAAGATATTCCCAATCCATATCCAGTCGTTAGATACCACAGCCTAATCATTGAAAAGAATTCGATGCCTAATGATTTAGAAATTACATGTGTCTTAGAAGACAATTCCAATATTATAATGGGCATCCAACATAAAGAATTCCCAATTTTTGGAGTTCAATTTCATCCTGAATCAATTGATACAGAGCATGGTATGCAATTAATAGAGAACTTTATAGCCTTATGATCAAAGAGATTATTACTCAGTTGGAGGACAGGCAGGATCTTAGTGGCTCTCAAATGGAAGCTGTCATGAAAGCAATCATGACTGGCGAAATCCAAGATGCAGATATAGAAAGATTTTTACTGGGCTTAAATGCAAAAGGTATTGCAGAAACTGAAATTACTGCTGCAGCTCAGGTTATGCGAGATAGATCTTTAAAGTTTGATATTGGGGATGGGTCGCATATTGATACCTGTGGTACCGGGGGCACAGGATTAAATACTTTTAATTGCTCAACCGCTTCTGCCTTTGTTGTAGCAGGAGGTGGAGGAAAAGTTACAAAGCATGGAAACAAAGCAATTTCTAGTCAATCCGGTAGTGCAGATCTTCTAATAGAGGCTGGAGCAAACATCTCCCATGATAGAGACAATCTTACGAAGATTTTTCATACGGTTGGATTTATATTTCTTTTTGCACCTCTACATCATTTATCTATGAAGCATGTAATGACGGCAAGAAAAAAAATTAATACGAAAACCATTTTTAATTTATTAGGACCACACACAAATCCTTGTGGAGCTAAAAAACAATTACTAGGGGTCTATGAAAAAGATCTATTAGATAAATTTACTATTGTTGCAAAGAATTTAGACATGCAACATGTTTTGATTGTGCATGGTTTTGATGGCCTAGATGAGATCAGCATTACTGATTCAACTTATATCTCTGAACTTAAGGACGGTAAAATTAATAAATATGAGATTTCTCCTAGCGATTTTGGTCTTCCTATTTCACACTTTGATGAGATCGTTGCTCAATCACCGCAAGAAAGCTTAAATCTAGTACAAGATGCTTTTGCGGGTGAAAATTCAGCGGTACAAAATATGATTGCTCTAAATGCTGGAGCAGGATTTTATTTAGGAAATCAAGTTAAGTCCATTGCCGAGGGAGTTGAATTAGCATTTTCAACAATGGATAGCGGTAAAGCTATAGCAAATTTGGAGGCATACGTTAGTGTGTCTAATTCATAATGACCATTCTTAAAGAAATAGTTAAGAATACTCAAGAGAAGGTTAATGAAAGGAAAAGACAGTTTCCAATTAAGAACATTAAAAACCAACTGGAAAATATACCCATCATTGACATTTCATTCAAAGAGAATTTAATTAATAAAGATGAAGCTATTATCGCAGAAATAAAAAAAGCCTCACCAAGTGCCGGAGTCATTGATAAAAATTTTAACCCTATTGATAAAGCCAAGGAATATGAAAATAGAGGGGTAGCTGCATTATCTGTATTGACAGAAGAGGACTTCTTTGGAGGTTGTAATGAGTATCTCATCAGTGTTAGAGAAGCAACATCATTACCAATTTTAAGGAAAGATTTTTTAGTAGATGAGTATCAAATTTATGAATCAAGGCTTATTGGTGCGAATTGCATTCTTTTAATAGCAGCCATACTCTCAGATTCCCAGATTAGAGACTTTGTCAAAATATCTGAAGAACTAAATATGGATTATTTATTAGAAGTTCATGATAAAGATGAGCTTGCCAGGGTAGAGCACTTTGATAACGCAATCATCGGAGTTAACAATAGAAACTTAAAGACATTTGAAGTTGATTTAAAAAATTCTGTTAGGCTTAGGCAGGCCTTTAATCACAACAATGTTTTTGTTGCTGAATCTGGTATTAAAAAACAAGCTGATATTGATTATCTAAAAAGCAATGGGATTAATGTCTTTTTGATTGGTGAAAGCTTAATGAGGAATGAATTTAAATAGACTGAGATTAAACATATCGACTTGATGAGGTCATTATTTTAGCAGTTAAATTCATCATTTTTTTTGTTCTGTTTGGTAATTTTTTTCCTCCACTTTTGGATGCATTTTCTGCATGAGAGCCCTCATCAGAACGCATTGTCTCTAGAATTTTAATAGTTCTTTTATCATTCTTAGATATTCTCAAAAGATGCTTATCAAGATGTTTTACTACTTGCTTTTCAGTTTCCTCAACAAAACCAAGACTTGTTTTTTTACCAAAAGCACCAAATAGAGCTCCAATTGTAAATGATCCCGCATACCATAATGGATTCAAAATTGATGGCTTGCCATTTAATTCATTTAATCTTTTATTACACCAAATTAGATGATCTGTTTCTTCTTCACCAGCGTGAATCAGATGTTCTTTAATATCACTATCCTTGCACACCATAGCTTGACCTCTATACAGGGCTTGAGCTGCAACCTCTCCAGCTAAATTAACTCTCATTAGTTCGATAGATAACTTTTTTTCATTCTTATTTAGCATTTGATCATCAACATTACATGGGTATGCTCTATCAGTACCAGATTTTTTATTAGAAAGCGTTTTTAATGCTATATCACATTCATTGATTAACTGATCTATTAGATTCATGGTAGTCCTTTATCACCAATATCTTTTCTAAAAAAAGCCCCTTCAAAAGAAACGCATTTTGATAGATTATAGGCTTTAGATTGTGCAGTTTTCAAATCATTTCCTAGGGCTGTTGCACAAAACACACGACCCCCAGATGTTTTAACAGTATTTTCTTCAAGCTTAGTTCCTGCATGAAAAAGCTTAACATCAGGATCATTAATATCCTCTATCAATACTAGTTTATTTGACTGATAATTTTGAGGATAACCTTCCGATGCAATCACTACACCGCAAGCATGTTTTGCACTCCACTTAATATTATATGTATTTAATCTACCTTCTATTGCTGCTAAGCACAGTTGAACCAGGCTAGATTCTAGTCTCATCATTATTGGTTGAGTCTCAGGATCACCAAATCGACAGTTAAACTCAAGCACTTTAATTTGATCACCCTTAATCATTAACCCTGCATACAAAAATCCCAGATAGGTGCATCCTTCGTTTTTTAGACCCTCCATTGTTGGAATCATAACTTGATCAATAATAAGCTTGTATAGAGCATCGGTTACAACTGGTGCTGGAGAATAGGCTCCCATCCCACCAGTATTTAGGCCGACATCACCATCACCAACTGCCTTGTGGTCTTGACTAGTTGCAAGTGGCACAATCTGGTCGCCACTAACTACTGCAATAAAACTTGCCTCTTCTCCTAGCAAGAACTCTTCTATCACAACTTTGTTTCCTGCGTCTCCAAAAGTACGATCTTTTAGAATAGATATAAGCGCTTTTTCAGCGGCTATTTTATTCTCACAAATTATTACTCCTTTCCCAGCAGCTAGACCATCTGCTTTAACAACAGCAGGATATTCAATTAAATCCAGATAGGATCTCGCCTCTTCATAATCGTCAAAAGCTTTATATTCTGCGGTTGGCACACCGTATTTCTTAAAAAAGTCTTTAGAAAAAGCTTTAGATCCTTCAAGTTGTGCAGCCTTTTGTGATGGACCAAACACAGGAATATCTGAAGCTTGCAGCAGGTCTACCAATCCCTCAACTAAAGGTTGCTCTGGCCCAACAATAACAAGGTCAATTTTCTTACTTTTACAGAAGCTTTCTATATGGTCATGATTATTAAGCTTAATATCCACATTAGAAATTTTTGTCTCTAGTGATGTGCCAGCATTCCCAGGAGCAACAAAAACATTACTAACCTCTTGATCTTGTGCACATTTCCATGCCAATGCATGCTCTCTACCCCCATTACCCAAGATCAGTACTTGCATGATATCTAATGCCTAAAGTGCCTTATCCCAGTAAAAACCATTGCTATATCATGCTCATCTGCAGCATCTATAACTTCACCATCTCTCATTGAGCCACCCGGTTGAATAATTGAAGTTATGCCAACTTTAGCAGCTTGATCAATACCATCTCGGAACGGAAAGAATGCATCTGAGGCCATAGCTGATTGACTTGATTCCAAACCTTCTTGTTTAGCTTTTAGAGCAGCTATTTCTGTACTGATTACTCTACTCATTTGTCCCGCACCTATACCTATGGTCTGGTTATTCTTTGCAAACACAATAGCATTGGACTTAACAAATTTAGCCACTTTCCAAGCAAATAATAAATCATTAATTTCTTCTTGATCCGGCTTTCTTTTTGAAACAACTTTTAGATCTTTCTCAGTGATTTTCTTGCTATCACTATCTTGCCACAATAAACCACCTGAGATTGTTTTTAATATACCCGGAAATGTTTGATTAGAACTTAGGTCTGCAATTAAAACTCTTACATTAGGCTTTTCTTTAAATGCGTTTAAAGCATCTTTAGAGTAATCGGTAGCTATGATGATTTCAAGAAATTGTTTTTTGATAATTGTTTCTGCTAATTGTTTATCAATAGTTGTATTTATTGCTATTACCCCACCAAATGCTGAGGTTGGGTCTGTTTCAAATGCTTTGTTATATGCATCGATAGAATGTTTAGCAGATGCAACTCCGCAAGGGTTTGCATGTTTAACGATCACGCATGAAGTTTCTTCAAATTCTTTTATACATTCCCAAGCTGAATCAGCATCAACCATATTGTTAAACGACAATTCTTTGCCTTGGAGAATCTTACTATTAGCAATTTGTTTAGTTTGTAAATTAGGCAGGATGTATAAAAAGGCATTTTGGTGGGGATTCTCACCATAGCGAAGTTTCCTAGGGTTTTTTAATATATCTTCATTAATAAGACTTTTTGTATTATTTTCATTAACTAAATATGAAGAAATGGAATGATCATAAGCTGACATCATCTCAAACACTTTCTGAGCACACTTCTTTCTAAAATTTAGATCAAGTTCCTGAGCTTTATATAAGTCAATAAATTCAGAATACTGTGAAGGATTAGACAAAACAGTGACATCTTTAAAGTTTTTGGCAGCAGCTCGTATCATTGTAGGGCCACCGATATCTATATTTTCTATGGATTCATCAAAATCAGCATCAGAGGCTATTGTCTCTTGAAAGGGATACAGATTTACGACAACAAGATCTATCATTGGGTAGTTAGATTTTTCCATTTCTGTTAAATGAGAATCACGTTTTGCCAGAATTCCTGCATGAATTTTCGGATGCAGTGTTTTAATTCTTCCTTCCATCATTTCTGGATGACCCGTATATTCACTTACTTCTATTGCCTTATATCCTCGATCCCGAATAAATTTGTAAGTGCCCCCAGTAGAAATTATTTTTATATTTTCGTTATTTAGGAACTCTAAAAGAATTCCTAGATTAGATTTATCTGAGACGCTTATTAGAGCAGACGTTATATCAGGCATTATAAATTAATCTTATATTTGATAAGTTTTTTTCTTAATGTCGCCCGATTAAGTCCTAATATTTTTGCTGCCCTAGATTGATTATTATCGACAAATTTCATCGTGGCTATTAGAACCTCTGGTTCTACCTCACCCATCACCAACTGATATACATCTGCTGGTTCTACAGACTTAAGATCCTTGTAGTATCTTTTCATGGCCTTTCTGACCTGTTCGCTTAAAGGCTTCTTTCTTGTGGGACTTAGCTTTGAATTTACTTTTTTCACAATTCTTTTTAGGTGAAAGAACAGTTTACTATTGATTAAAAAATGCTCAACAAGATTAAGTATTTATTTGAGTTTTTTTTCTATAACCAAGCTTCAAATCGATAATTGTGTTATTACTTAGAGTAATTTTTGTAATAGATAGGTAATCTGGGTAAAAATACAGAAGACTCTTATTTTTGTAATAATCTCCAGCTATAACGTTAATGACCATAAAATGCGTAAAAATTATTTTATTTTGTTTAGAGTCTTTAATTTCATTAAGAATATTATTTCTCCATGCCTTTATCTCTTTGGGTAGCTTCGCAATATTCATATGCATAATATTGTTTAACCATTCATTCTTTTGTTCTTGCTTAATACCGGAGAAAGGAATTTCTACATATACGTCATTTATAACTACTGCTTTATCTAAAAACTTAGATAGCGGAGCCGCACTTTGTCTAGCTCTTTTTTTGGGGCTTGAAATTAAGTCAAAAGATGTTAAATCATCATTATTGAGCTTCTCTATTAACTCTTCTGATTGGAGACAGCCATCACTACTTAAGGGAGAGTCATTATCTTGATCCCATGCATATTGAGTTTCACCATGTCGTATTAGATATATTGAAGTTTCAGACATTAAATTTCTTTGACTTTATAATTATTGTATGCGGTTACCAAGATTTTATTATTCAGAACTCAAGATTGGTAGTGTCTTGATAAATGAAAAAAAGAACATCCATCACTTAATTAAAGTCTTGCGTTCTAAGACTGGCGATCAGATTGAACTATTTGATGGAAAATTGTCAACAGGATTAGGGGAAATAAAGGAGATTTCAAAAGATTCTATTAAGGTGGATATAACAGAAATCTTTAATCAACATCAGGGATATACTCATAACTATGACTTAGTAGTCCCTGTATTAAAAAAAGACAGTCTTTTTTTGGTAATTCATCAATCAGTTGAAATTGGAATCAACAATATCTTCTTATATCGACCTGATCGCATTGACCAATCTATGCTAAAAAAAGATATATCCAAGATTATGTCAAAACTAGAAGATATTGTAATTGCAGCATGTGCACAATCAGGCAACAACAAGCTTAGTAAGATACAGTATAGTAAATCCTTAGATAAGGCGCTTAAAGATTGTAAGTACCCTAGAGTAATATTTGATAATCAAACAGAAAATTCAATCTGCAATATGAAAGGAGGAATTTATACGAATGGAGTTACACTAGTCATTGGATGCGAATCAGGTTTTTCTATGAATGAGAGATCATTATTTGTAAAGGATGAAATTTTTAAATTACGAACTAATATTTTGAGAGCAGAAACTGCACCAATTGTTGCATTAACCACATTGAAAACAAAGCTAGAGGATATTTAATTGAAGGAAAAGTTTTTATTTATTATTGACCCCTTGTCTTCTCTCAAGCCTTATAAAGATACAAGCATATTTATGATGCAATATGGATCTAGTAATGGATTTGATATTTTTTGTTGCGAAATAAAAGATCTATATGTAATGGAAAACCAGGTAGGTGCCAATGCTGCTGAAATAAAAGATCCAGCAAATCAACCCTTAGAGAAATCAAATAATAAAAAGATGAATTTAGATCAATTCTGTTATGTATTTATGCGGAAGGATCCCCCGGTAGATCAAGACTTCTTAAATGCCTTGTATCTTTTAGAAAAGGCAGCGCATGATGGAGTTCGAATAATCAATCATCCTGCTAGTTTGCAAAAATTTAATGAGAAAGTATTAGCCTTACGGTTTGCTCAATACATGCCTCACACTGTTATTGGTAACGACCTTCAAACCTTACATGATTTTAAAGAACAACATGAATCTATAATTGTGAAGCCTCTTGATGGCATGGGCGGAGACTCAATATATAAGTTTGATCAAATATCCAATCATGAAGAAGATATTTTTAAAAAATTAACAAATAATTTTTCTACACAAATAATGCTACAAGATTTCTTGCCCGATATTTATGATGGTGATTACAGAATACTAATTATTCATGGCGTTCCTGAAAAAATTGCATTAGCGAGGATACCTCAAAAAGGAAGTTTTAAAGGTAATTTAGCTGCCGGAGGAACAGGTATTGCAAAAGAAATTACACAACATCAATTTGAAGTAGCATCATTGATAGGCGTTTTCCTTAAAGCTCATGATATAGCATTTGCTGGGATAGATATGATCGGAGAGTATTTAACTGAAATCAACATCACGAGTCCAACTGGAGCAAGAGAAATATATGATCAGTCTCAGACCAATACGATAAAAAACTTCTTTGATAACTTGTAATGGAACCGTTTATAGAAAAGAAACCAAAGCAAAGATGGAACTTCAGTAAGGCATTATTTATTTCAATTTCTGTACATGCATTAGCACTATTTGGTATAGGCTTTATTATTTTCTCTATTCAAGATCAGTTCGATTCACAAAGAATAGTGAATATTAAATTTGCTAATGCCAATGTTGATTCCTTAGGCAGCATTTCTTCTAAACAAGATCTCAATAATCAAATTGTTGATGTTCGATCAGATACGGCATCTATTAGTCCAGATAAATCAAGCGAGTCATTATCGATTAAGAGGCTAGATGCTAATTCATCTAATAGTGATAGCGAAGCAAGGTATTTAAATGCTTGGCAAAGAAGGATCGAAACAATGGGGCACTATGAATTGGCTAACTCGAATATCAAACAGGATGCTTCTTTAACGGTAAGGGTTATTATTGATTCTTCTGGAGAGTTAATTATTTCAGAAATTTTAGAGTCATCGCGTAATGACTTCATTGATCAGCTAGCATTAAGAATTCTAAAAGAATCATCTCCGTTTATGCCATTTAATGAAGAAATGACAAATGCTTATAAGCAAATAGAGGTAGTTAGGGTTTGGAATTTTAAAAAGTAATCATGCAATTAATGTCTATTGATTTTGGTACGCAGAAGATAGGGGTCGCTGTTGGACAGACTATCACGCGTACATCTACACCTTTAGAAGTTATAAAATATAAAACTCAAGATTACTTATGGCGCTCTTTGGAAGATATTATTTCTGAATGGAAGCCAGAATTGATTTTAATTGGTTATCCTATCAACATGGATGGTAGTGAAAGCGAAATGAGTAAGAAGTCTAATAATTTTAGAGTAATTGTTGAAAAACGATTTAACGTTAAAACAGAATTAATTGATGAAAGACTTTCATCATTTCAAGCAAAAGATCTACAGAATAAAGATGGTAGCAATATAGATTCTTTAGCTGCAAAAATTATTTTAGATAGTTGGATGGAGCATCATGTCAATTCCTAAAAGCTTTATTGATCAGGTTTTAGACCAAACTAATATAGTTGATATTATTAGCAGAAGAATTGAAGTCAATAAAAAAGGGAATAGATATTGGTGTAAATGCCCCTTTCATGATGACAATAACCCCTCAATGTCTATCAGTGAAGAAAAGCAGTTTTTTTATTGCTTTGTATGTCAAAAATCTGGGAATGCTATACATTTCTTAAGAGATTTTGAAAGCCTTGATTTTGTAGATGCTATTGAAGTATTAGCTCATCAGCTCGGACTAGAAGTCCCTCAACAAAGGCAAGAGAATCAGATTTTACCTAGCAAACTTGTCAAAAGCGCTGTTTTATTCTACACAAATAATCTTAAATCTTCGGCTGCTGATCAAGCTAAATCTTATCTGAAAGAAAGAGGAATAACTGGAGAGACCGCAAGATATTTTATGTTAGGTTATGCGCTCAATAAATGGGATTCATTGTACTTAGAGTTAAAGCAGAGCTCCTCTGATCAAGAGCTTGATCAGTCAGGATTATTCGTTAAGAAGGATCGAGGTTTTTATGATCGCTTTAGAGATAGAATCATTTTTCCTATTAGAAATGCCAAGGGTCAATTTGTTGCAATGGGAGGAAGAATTATCGCTGAAGGCGAACCTAAATACCTTAATTCACCTGAAACAAGTTTTTTTAATAAATCCAATGAGCTATTTGGCTTGTTTGAGGCTAAAGATTCCAAGGCTACAGAAGCATTGATTGTGGTTGAAGGATACATGGACGTCATTGGCTTATTTCAACATGGTATTAATAATGCAGTTGCCACTTTAGGCACTGCCGTAACTTCAAATCATATTTCCAAAATCCTTAGATACACTAAAAAGATTTATTTTGCATTTGATGGAGATCAAGCTGGTCAGAAGGCAGCTTGGAAGGCATTAGAGACAACATTTCCATCATTACGTAAAGAAGTGGATGCAAAGTTCATATTTTTTGAGGCAGGCGAAGATCCTGATTCATTCATTAATACTCATGGCATCAAAGCATTTAATCAGTTGCTTGAAGAAGCTGTGCCACTTTCTGAATATTTTTTAAATAGAATTAAGGAATTTGATTTAGACCATATTGAAGGTAAATCACAGGCTGCCAGTTTTGCAATGAATCTCATAGATTCTATTAATAATGAATTTATAAAAGAAGTGTATTTGCAAGAAGTCTCAAAATTGTGCGACATGGATATTAAGAAGCTTGCTTCAGATAATCCACCGCGTAAAAGAGTGGATCCAAGTCAGTCAATTAAGATACCAAACAATCAATCATTAAAAGTTCAAGCTCTAATTAATATTTTTAGATCATTGATAGCTTTCCCAGCCCTTGCTTCACTAGACAAGTTCAAAGATTTAGTTACTAAAGAAAATTTTAGCTTTTTAAAACAGGTTCTAACTTTGTATAGCGACCATCCAAAAACCCATGTTTCCGATGTCCTTGAAATCATTGAAAACGAAAAGATTAAAAGCTATTTTAGTCAAGCAGTGATTGAAGAGCTAGACATATCTGAAAAGGATGCACACCAAATGATCAATGATTGCATAAACGTATTATTAAAAAGTCAAAAAGATAGAGAGGAAATGCTGAAAGATAAGTATAATAACCAATCGATCTCAGCAGAGGAAAGAAGAGAATTGCAACAGTTGATACTAAAAAAGCTTGATCTAGATGAGGAAGATCAAGAGCTATTAAGTAAATTAAGTGCAAAAAAAATTTGAAATTCGCTCTTTAGGATCAATATATACATAATCTGGCTAATACGAGGATTGAATTGGATAAAATCAAAAAACAAGGCTCTAGAATTGCAGAGCTAATTGAAAAAGGAAGAGAGCAAGGGTTTCTAACTTTTGCGGATGTAAATGACCATTTACCTGAAGATATTTCTGACCCTGATCAAGTAGACGAAATCATAGGCATGATTAACGATCTTGGTTTGCAGGTGCATGAAACAGCGCCAGATGCAGACACGCTGATGTTATCAGAATCTTCTGATGATGATGATGACATAGCTTTAGAACAGGCAGCCGAAGCACTAGCTGCTGTAGAAAATGAGAAAGGAAGAACCACTGACCCAGTTAGGATGTACATGCGGGAAATGGGTACAGTTGATCTCTTGACTCGTGATGGCGAAATTGAGATTGCAAAACGGATTGAAGAGGGGATGCGAGATTTATTGAGTGCAAGTGTTAAATACCCAAAAATCGTCGAATATGTTCTTGATTACTATCAAAAATACAAAGATGGAGAAAGAAAGCTAAATGAATTGTTAACTGGTTTCTTAGAAGTTATGGATGAAGTTCCTTCAGCAGGACCTGGAAGTGAAAAAGCAAAAGCAATAGAAAACGATGATGAAGAGGAAGATACTGGACCTGATTTAAAAGATGTACAAAGAAGAATGACAGCTTTGAAACGTCAATTTAATAGGACCCAAAAGGTACTAGGTAAGAAAGGCAGACATGCAAAGGAAACTAATGCTGAATTTAAAAAACTAGCAGATATTTTCCAATTTTTAAAATTCTCTCCGAAAATGTTTGAGGACCTCTCATATATTGCAAGAAGAGATCTAAATGCTATTCGAGACAATGAAAAACGCATCCAGTATTTAGTTGTAAAAAGCGCACGGATGCCTAGAAAGGACTTCTTAGCAACTTTTCCTGATAACACGACCAAGGTGAAATGGATAAATTCATTAATGAAGAATAAGAAGTATTCTAAAACTGCTCTAGAAGCTGTTAGCTCTGATGTCATCATTGCACAGAAGTCAATTAAGTATATTGAAGAACGAGTTAATATGAGCGTGAAAGAGATTAAAGAAATCAACAGGGCGATGTCCATGGGTGAAGCCAAAATGCGTAGAGCCAAGAAGGACATGGTTGAAGCAAATCTTCGTCTTGTAATTTCAATTGCAAAGAAGTACACCAACAGAGGTTTACAGTTTTTAGATTTGATCCAAGAAGGGAATATAGGGTTAATGAAGGCCGTTGATAAGTTTGAATACAGAAGAGGTTATAAATTCTCAACCTACGCAACTTGGTGGATTAGACAAGCCATCACTAGATCCATTGCTGATCAGGCAAGAACCATTCGTATACCTGTTCATATGATTGAAACCATCAATAAACTTAATCGTGTTTCTCGACAGATGATGCAAGACATGGGAAGAGAACCTACACCGGAAGAATTAAGTGAAGAGCTAGATATGCCCGAAGATAAGGTAAGAAAAGTTTTAAAGATTGCAAAAGAACCTATCTCCATGGAAACACCCATCGGTGATGATGAAGACTCTAATTTAGGAGACTTTATAGAAGATACTGTGATTCATTCACCCATTGAGAATGCAACCGAAGATAGTCTTCATCTTGCCACAGATGATGTTTTGTCGTCCTTAACTGCACGAGAGGCTAAGGTTTTAAGAATGAGATTCGGTATTGGTATGAATACTGACCATACTTTAGAAGAGGTCGGAAAGCAGTTTGATGTAACTCGAGAAAGAATTAGGCAGATTGAAGCTAAGGCTTTAAGAAAATTAAGACATCCTTCAAGATCAAGCCACCTTAAGAGTTTCTTAGATGAATAATATCTAATGCTGACCATTTCTAATCTTCCTGATACTCAACCTTATAAATTATTTCAAGAGAATTATTTAGCAGCTGAACAGGCAGGTCAGTCTCTGCCGTATGCATTTGCTATCAGCTCATATAATCCATCCACTAATCAAGTGGACAGTCGATTTGTAAATTTAAAATTTATTGATGGCGAGGATTGGATTTTTTTTACTAATTACCATAGCCCTAAAGCTCAAGCATTTAAACTACATGATCAAGTTGCCGTATTATTTAATTGGTTTTCAACGCAAACGCAAATTAGGATCCAAGCCAAGATATGCATGCTTGATGCAAAGAAATCTGATGAACATTTTAGTTCTAGAATAAAAGAGAAAAACGCAGTCGCAATCTTTTCTCAGCAATCTCAGCCAGCTAAGAGTTATGAAGATTTAGAAGCAAGATATCAACAAACTCTTGACAATGATAATTTATTTCATCGACCAGATCATTGGGGCGGCTATGTCTTTAAACCTTTTTATTTTGAATTTTGGACTGCTAATAATACTAGACTCAATCACCGTCATGCATTTGAGCTCATTGATGGAAATTGGCAAGGCTCTATCTTAGAGCCTTAAAATTAAGTAAGATACAACGTCCTAGCGGGCCTGTAGCTCAGTTGGTTAGAGCAGTGGACTCATAATCCATTGGTCGGAGGTTCGAGTCCTCCCGGGCCCACCATTTAAATACTGCCAATCCATTTTTATTGAAATCATTATCCC
>MDTE01046849.1_pt1 | contig 59932 bp, 69 predicted proteins | sample 811231 | NCBI WGS metagenome assembly MDTE01 (sample SAMN05326651, study PRJNA326480) | marine metagenome | isolation source: seawater | place: Indian Ocean: Red Sea | collected 2010
ATTGAGTGGTGGTGGTACCCCTAGTCCGACTCGAACGGACATGAACCGAAGTTCAACGGATTTTGAATCCGTCGCGTCTACCAATTCCGCCATAGGGGCAACGGGATGATTTTCTAATTTATAATTTATACATTTAAATGTTATAAGGTAAAGGTGAGAAATTTATATGAAAAATTTGTAAAGAAATGCTTAAGTTTTTGCAGCAAAAAAAAATCAAGAGTAGTTCTTTATGTGACCTCTTTCATTGAATCAATTTTTTTTCCAATTCCTACGGATGTTTTTTTAATACCATTCATTCTTTCTAACAAAAAAAGCTTTAATCGATTAGTTATTTTGACAACGATCTTTTCAGTTTTGGGAGGGTTGGTGGCTTACATAATTGGACTTTGGTTTTGGAATAATTTATCTCCCACTTTCTATGAATATTATCCAAGTTATGTTGATAAGATAAATCATTTTAATGTTCAATTTGAGAGTCTTGGTTTGTTATTGATTGTGATTGGAGGATTTTCTCCTTTCCCATACAAAATTACATGTCTTGGATCGGGAATCATTGGAGTTAATGTTTTTCTATTTTTGATTTTTTCTTTCTTATCAAGAGCACTTAGATTTTACATTGTTGCTTACTTATTTCATAAATATGGAAATTTAGCTAAAGATTTAGTTGCAAAATACATTAATGTCATAACCTTAATTATAATATCATTGGGAATTATTTTCTTTTTCATCTTCTAATCTAAAAACTTTTATTCCAGTTAAACACTTTCGAAATTTAAAAGTTGGAGTATATTAATTTGATGAAAGATAAAATGACATTTGTTTTAACCAGTTGTGGAAGAACGGGTTTATTAAATAGGACTTTAGAAAGTTTTTTTCTAATGAACACCTTCAAACTAGACAAATACTATTTAGTTGAGGATTCAGTAGATAAAAAGATTTATGAAGCCATTAAAAAAAAATGGAGTAAAAAAATTAAATTACTTTTTAACTCAGAAAAAAAAGGTCAAATAAGATCCATAGTTGAGACTTACAAAAAAATAGAAACACCATATATTTTCCATTGCGAAGACGACTGGATTTATACCAGGAAAAAATTCATTGAAGACTCCTTAGAAATTTTAAAAACTGATGAAAAAATCATTCAAGTTTGGCTAGAAAGCAAAGAAAGCGCAAGTAGGCTTGATATTTTTGATTATGGCCCACTGCAAACAATAAAGAATGGAAAGATAGGTTTTAGAAAAGTTTCTTGTAAACCAGGATGGGAGTGGGGATATTTTTCTTTTAGACCTGGAGTAAAGAGGTTAAAAGATTATGAATTAATTGGAGGATATGAAAAGTTCACTAATGAACTAGATATAAATGTAAAATACAAAGAACTGGGTTATTACACAGTCATAATTGAAAACCCTGCGGTAATTGACATAGGAGATGATCATCATGTTTCTGATCCTACGAGAAAATGGCCAAAAAGAAGAAAAACAAATGCTCCAACTGGATTAAAACGTTTGTGGAAGCATATTAAGACTATGAAATTTTAATTTAAAAAAAATGAAATCATAAAATGAAAATTCTAAATCTTTTTAGGGGTTATTATTTCTTTGTAGTGATAATTTTTTCATTGCTAATTTTGTCTTCGGTATATGTGATGGAATATTTTTATGATTTGCCACCTTGTAAATTGTGCGTTTATCAAAGGATTCCATATTTCTTAATCCTCATATTTTCAATTTTTTCAATCTTTTTAAAAGATAAGAAAATACCATTTTATTTTATTTTTTTTTTCTTTCTTTCTAGTGCATCCATTTCACTTTTTCATTCATTAGTTGAAAGAGGAATTTTAAGTTTTGATTCTGGGTGTACTTCGAACACTGGTTCTTTTGACAGCATTGATGATTTGAGAGAACATTTAGAAATTGTTCCAATAACTAAATGCGATGAAATAGTTTTTTCTTTTCTGGGTTTGTCGCTAGCAAACATAAATTTCATAATTTCTTTGTTTTTTATTTTTTTAAATTTATATTTTACTTTTAGTAAAGATGAAAAAAGCTATTAAAAAAAAAGTTGATGAAATGATTCGAGTAAATCACGCTGGGGAATTTGGAGCTCAGATGATTTATGGAGGGCAAATAAAGTTTACTAGAGATAAAAAACTAAAAAAAAAAATTAATGGAAATAGCAGAAGATGAACAAAGACATTTTGAATATTTTAATAAGAAAATGATTGACTATAGAACAAGGCCCACATTGATGACTCCTGTTTGGGAGATTGGTGGCACTTTGTTAGGTGCAATTACAGCAAAATTAGGGGAAAAATATGTTCATGCTTGCACAGAATCAGTTGAGCAGGTCATAGTTGATCATTATAAAAATCAGATGAAATATTTAAAAAAAAATGGAACAAATGATGATTTGTTAAAAAAGATAAAGCAATTTTGCGATGAAGAAGATGGGCATAGACTGGATGCTAAAGACCATATTGATGAAGATGATTTTAGATTAAAGTTATTTAAAAGATTTACTAGCCAGCTTACTAGTTTAGCTATTCGAATTTCAAAGAAAGTTTAGTTAAGGTTCCAGCTCAGAATCCCAATATAAGAAGTCGTTCCAACTTTGATGTAAAAAATTAGGAGGAAACATTCTTCCTATTTGCTTGAGTTGATGGTGATCAGGTATGTGAGGGATTTTTTTTAGTTTTAGACCCATTTTTTTTAGAGTCCTATTCCCTTTCAGAGTATTACAAATTCTACATGACGTAACTACATTTTCCCATATTGTTTTTCCTCCCTTTGATCTCGGGATAACATGATCAAATGTAAGTTCTTCAACTCTGAAACTTTTAATGCAATATTGACAAATGAATTTATCTCTCAAGAAAACATTAAATCTGGTGAAGGCAACTTTATCAGGTAATGGGATGTAATCTTTTAATGAGATTACACTAGGAAGTTTAAATTCAAGCGAAGGTGATCTAACTACCTGGTTATATTCGGATACAACATTTACCCTATCTAAAAATACGGCTTTAAGTGTATTTTTCCATGACCAGGTTGATAATGGAAAATAACTTAGTGGTTGATAATCCGCGTTTAAAACAAGAGCTGGGCAACTATTTGGTGCTAATGACATTTTCTCCTCATTTATAATTATATTGGATTTTTGTTGCAAAATTAAACATAAAAAGTTTTTTTTATGAAACTTAATCCAAAATCAAGGCCATTTTCGTCAATTCCATGTCCGAGAGATTCATTTAAATCATAATCAACAGAGAACCCAAGTGATTTTAATTTCTTGGAAGCCTTTTCAGTAAATTCATAGTTTATTACTTCATCTTGCTTCCCGTGATATAATCTGATTGGAAATTTTGAGGTAACTTCTGAATCAAAACCTTCGTTTTCAAACAAAAGACCAGAATATCCAATTAAGCCAGCACATTCTTTTTTTCTTTTACAAAGATGATGAAGTGCCATCATCGTTCCTTGGGAAAATCCAACGACTAAGATTTTCTCATTCACAATTTTATAAAAATCTGAAATATGATCTAGATACTGATTTAAATATGGCCCCGCTTTTTGAAGACCTTCCCCAATTTTTTCGGGTGCAATAGAGGTAAGATCAAACCACTGATAAGCATTTTCACCCCACTCACAATTAAAAGGCGCATTGGGAGAAAGAAATAAGGTACTGGGTAAATTTTGTTGCCAGTGTTTTCCGATTTCAATTAAATCATTTCCATTAGCCCCATATCCATGCAGAAAAACAACGATATTTTCAGTCTTATCAATTGATTTTAAAATTGGTCCTTTTAGTATCTCAGTCATTTTTTTAAAATTCTTTTTATTTCCAAAATACCTTTTTGAGGAAAATAGTCACTCATCTTCCTTAAAAAAAAATCAGCTATGGGTATTATCGAATTTGGCTTTAACATTTTTTTTTCAAGTATTTTATAAATCTCATCTACATTAAAACAATCAAACTTTTCAACTTCACCATCCATATTTATAAATTTACTTTTTTCAATTATTTTAAGATCGTAAACAAAAATTATCCCAAAGAATGCACTATTTTTATGATTGTGAAAATAATTAATTGTATTTCCTCTTTTCCATTTATTAATTGATTTTTTTTTTAAACCGGCTTCCTCAAATGCTTCTTTTTCTAAATTCTGGATTATTGAAATTCCAGTGGGTTGTCCACCACCAATCAAATTGTCGTATAAACCAGGAAAATCATCTAATTTTCTCGATCTTTTTGCCAGATGAAAAAATGTATTTCCATTTTTTCTTGACCAGGCGTTACAATGGACACCATATTGTGGAAATCCAAAAATTGATAAAAGGCTTCTTTGGATGTTAAAAAAACTATTTTTTCCAAAACATTCGTTGTGATTGAAATTAAGTCTTGGAAACTTTGCTTCTCTTTTAAAAACTGGACAAAATTCAATTTCTTTAAATTTCTTTTCAATGAGTTGATTAGCAATTTTTTTTTTTTTTAATTTTTCAGTAATTTCACTAATTTCAATGAATTTTTTTTTTAAATTAAAAAGTTCATTAACTTTAGTATTTTTTTTGTGTATCCAGCCAATATTAAATTTTTTAAATTTTATGGGTATGAAATTTTTTTCATCAAAAATAAAAAGTCTTTTTAATGATTCAATTGTCAATTCAAGAGTTTTTTTTTACTCATAAGACTCTCTAACAATTCCTACGATATTTCTCATAATATCTTCAATTCTAAAATCTTTCGGAGTAAAAACTGCTTTGACTCCGCTGGACAAAAGTTTTTTTTCATCCTGTGGGGGAATTATTCCACCAACAATGACAGGTATCTTAGAGAAATTATTCTTTTTTAGCAAATTCATAATTGTTTTTACTAAATGAATGTGTGAGCCAGATAGAATGGACAAACCTATGATATGAACTCCTTCTTCTATCGAAGCGATAACTAGTTGTTCCGGAGTTGATCTAATTCCATCGTAAACAACCTCTAAACCAATGTCTCTTGCTCTTACAGCAATTTGTTCGGCTCCATTGGAATGACCATCTAGTCCGGGTTTGCCGACGAGCATCTTTGGCCTTCTTTTCATTTTTTTTGTTAGTTTTTGAATTTCTTCTTGCAAATTTTTTATTTCAGTTCTTTGATTTTTTTCTTTGGAAATATGAGATGAAACAATCCCCGTGGGTGCACGATATTCACCAAATACATTCCTCATCACATCAGACCATTCACCAGTAGTAATTCCAGCATGAGCGCACTCTATTGAAATATTCATTATATTTTCTCCAGATGAGGCTTTTTGCTTGAGATCTTTTAGCAGTCCGTCTACTTTTTTTTTATTTCTTGAAGTTTTCCAATCAATGACATTTTTTATTTGTCTTTTTTCAGCTCTTTCATCGACCTTCATAAAACCTCCATCATTTTCTGCAATTAACGGAGAACTTTCTCCTTCAGTAAAACAATTTACCCCAACAACTTTTTGCAAACCGTCCTCAATAGATTTTTGCCTTGATGTTTGAGATGCAACTAGTTCACTTTTCATATAACCATTTTCTATTGCTTCAACCAAACCTCCAAGTTTATCAATCTTTTCAATTTGATTATAAGTTGATTTTTTGAGGGAATTGACTTTATCTTTTAATACTTTTGAACCTACAAAAATATCCTCGTAATCTAATAAATCCGTTTCATATGCCATTATTTGTTGAAGCCTCAAACTCCATTGCTGATCCCAAGGTCTTGGAAGACCTAATGCCTCATTCCAAGCGGGAAGTTGAACTGCACGAGCTCTGGAATTTTTTGCAATAACTACGGGAAGCATTTGAATTAAAATTCTGTAAACATTATTTTCGGGTTGTAATTCGGTAAGTCCAAGAGAATTAACTTGCATACCGTATCGAAATCTTCTGTATTTTTCATCTTTAACCTTAAATCTTTTTTGGCAAATTTCGTCCCATAATTCTGTGAATGCAATCATCTTTGCAGTTTCAGTAATTAATTTCATACCTGAATTAACAAAAAAACTTAGTCTACCCACAATCTTCTCAAAAAGTTTTTTTTCAATTTTTGTTCCCAGATTAAAGTTTTCTACGATGCCTATTGCTGTTGCTAATGCAAATGATAATTCTTGTTCAGGAGTTGCTCCTGCTTCTTGAAGATGATAAGAGCAAATATTAATTGGGTTCCATTTTGGAATTTCTTTTGTTGTATATTTAATAATATCCGTTGATAATTTCAGACTTGGTTTTGGAGGGAAAATATATGTGCCTCTGGACAAATATTCTTTTGTTATGTCATTTTGTGTTGTTCCAGAAAGATCCATTCTTTTTTTGCCTTGCTTCTCAGCTGTTGCAATGTAAAGAGCAAGTAGCCAAGCTGCTGGTGCATTAATTGTCATCGAGGTATTCATTTTGTCCAAAGGTATGTCTTTAAACAAAGTCTGCATATTACCTATGTGACTAATAGGCACTCCAACTTTTCCCACTTCGCCTTTAGATAGTATGTGGTCGGAGTCATATCCAGTTTGCGTTGGTAAATCAAAGGCAACAGACAAACCCGTTTGACCTTTCTTTAAATTTTCTCTGTAGAGCTTGTTGGATGCCTCCGCAGAAGAGTGTCCTGCATAAGTTCTTATTAACCAGGTTTTATCTTTTGATGTTTTCATTAGAAGTGAAAAATAATATTAATTTTGTTTATGAACAAGAAAATTTATGTATTTTTTTTAAATTAATGGTATAAAAGTTTTTTTTAAAATTATCACAGGTGATGTTATGACTGCAAAGAAAATTTATGAAATAGGTGAAATTCCAAAATTAGGAGAAATCCCAGAAAAAATGTATGCCTGGGTGATAAGGGAAGAAAGGTTAGGTGTTCCAGAAAAAGCTATGCAAATTGAAGAGATGCCAGTTCAAAAACCGGGAAAAGACGAAGTTTTAGTTATGGTTATGGCAGTTGGAATTAACTATAACAATGTATGGGCATCTCAAGGCATACCCATATCAGTAATTGGAGAAGATACTGGTTATCATATTGGTGGTTCGGATGCATCAGGTATAGTCTGGGCTGTAGGTGAAAATGTAAAAAGATGGAAAGTTGGTGATGAGGTTATAATTCATTGTAATCGTGATGATGGAGATGATGAAGAGTGTAATGGGGGAGAACCGATGTACTCTAAATCACAAAGAATCTGGGGTTATGAAACTAATGATGGATCATTTGCTCAATTTACTACAATACAATCTAGGCAGTTACTCAAAAAACCAGAACATCTCTCTTGGGAAGAGAGTGGGTGTTACACATTAACCCTGGCAACAGCTTTTAGGATGTTATTTGGTCATCCACCTCATGCTTTGAAGCCAGGAATGAATGTTCTAGTTTGGGGAGCATCAGGAGGCATAGGAAGTATGGCAGTACAAATTTGTAAAGCTGTCGGTGCAAATGCGATAGGTATTATATCCGACGATGAAAAAATCCCATTCGTTAAAAAATTAGGTGCCGCTGGAGTTCTGAATAGAAAAAATTATGATTGTTTTGGTCAATTGCCAGATGTTAAAAAACCAAAAGAATATTCAGAATTTATAAAAAAATGCAGAGTATTAGGTAAGGATATTTGGAATATTACTGGAAAAAAGGATGTAGACATAGTTTTCGAACATCCTGGAGAATCAACATTTCCTGTATCTTGTTATTTAGTTAAAACTGGAGGAATGGTTGTGATTTGTGCAGGCACGTCTGGTTATAACTTAACTATGGATGCGAGATATGTTTGGATGAGACAAAAGAGAATACAGGGAAGTCACTTTGCTAATTTATACCAAGCTAATCAGGCAAATGATATGATGATAAATAAGTTGATTGATCCTTTAATGTCAGAGTGTTTTGAGTGGAGCAAAATTCCGGCAGCACATACAAAAATGATGAATAATCAACATTTGCCTGGTAATATGGCAGCTTTAGTACAAGCTAAAAAAACTGGAATGAAGACTCTTAATGATGTACGATGAACTCAGTTACTTGAATAAGAAAAAAAAGTTATTAGATATATAATTCATTATGGATACATCCCTAAATATTGCATCAGATGAAAGCAAAATTTTTCTTGGAGATGATAAAATCATCGAGGAGTACTCTTCAATTTCAAAAGAATTGGAAAAAATCTCTCAAAAATCTCGAGATTTTCTTCGAAAGTCGGTAATCAAGAATGATAGGATAGATAATTCATTATTAGAAAAGTTTCAATTTCAAGCACACGGTTTAGCCTGGTTTGAAACCTACATAATAAGTTTAAGAGAAACATTAAATTGGTTTAAAACACTGTGTGAGCAAAACAAACAATCGGAGATTGATAAAAACATCATACAATTTGCATTTTCAGAATACCTAACTCAGCTTGGTCAAGGCATTATGATGAGTCAGAGCGAAATAATTAGGCCGGACTTTCTGGGATTAGATAAATCAGATTTCTCATTTCTTGAATCAACCGAAACCAATAAATTGTTACAAAATGGTCTCTCAGAGAATGTTAAGATGAAAATAGTTGATTCTCTGGATAATGGTTTTTTCCCAAACCTAGGTCTTAACGATGACACGCTTGATATGATTCAAGACCAGTTTAAGAAATTCACTGATGAAGAAATAATTCCTTTAGCAAATGAATGGCACCTTAAAGATGCGTTGATACCAGATGAAATTTTAAAAAAAATGGCTGAATTAGGCGTTTTTAGCATTGCAATTCCTGAAAATTATGGTGGTCTTGGTATGGGAAAAGTAGCAATGTGTGTTGTTACGGAGGAACTTTCAAGAGGTTTCCTAGCCGCAGGTTCTTTGGGCACTAGAGCTGAAATTGCCGGTGAATTAATTAGATTGGGTGGGACGGAAGAACAAAAGAAAAAATATCTGCCAAAGATTGCCGATGGCTCAATTCTTACTACAGCCGTTTTTACTGAACCTAATACAGGTTCTGATCTTGGGAGTTTGGCTACAAGAGGTCAGCTTAAAGATGATCATTACATAATTACAGGCAACAAAACTTGGATTACTCACGGAGCTAGATCAGACTTGATGACTGTTCTTGCTAGAACTGATTCAGCGCAAAAAGGATACAAAGGATTAAGTATGTTTTTGGTTGAAAAACCAAGGGGTACATGTGAACACCCTTTCCCAATGGATGGAATGTCTGGAAGTGAGATTGAGGTGCTTGGTTACAGAGGTATGAAAGAGTATGAAATAGCTCTTGATGGCATAAAGGTTGAAAAAAAGAATCTTCTTGGTGAAGAAGAAGGAAAAGGATTTAAGCAACTTATGGAAACTTTTGAATCTGCAAGAATTCAAACAGCTGCAAGAGCTGTGGGTGTTGCCCAAAGTGCTCTCGAGTTAGGTTTGCAATATGCAAAAGATAGAAATCAATTTGGCAAACAAATAATCAAATTTCCAAGAATTGCAAATAAACTGGCTTGGATGGCAATGGAAACGACTGTTGCAAGACAAATAACACTGTTTTCTGCCAGAGAAAAAGATAATGATGTTAGATGTGATATTGAAGCGGGTATGGCCAAGTTACTGGCTGCCCGTGTTGCCTGGAGTAATGCTGATAGTGCCCTACAAATTCACGGAGGGAATGGTTATGCTCTTGAATACCCAATTAGCAGAGTTCTTTGTGATTCAAGAATTTTAAATATTTTTGAGGGAGCTGCAGAAATTCAAGCTCAAATAGTTGCAAAAGGTCTAATCGGAAAATAATGGAATTCTTAATAAATAGTTTGATAGTAATCTGTTTGATTACAACATTCATCGTGTTGATGCTGGGGTTATTCCAAACCGCAAACTCGAAAGAAGATGACAAAGAAAACAAAGTAAATCTTTTTATGAGATATAGGGTTGCTATACAATTCGTAACATTAATTATTTTGACCATAGCACTTTATCTCAAAACTTGACTTAGGATTTTTATAAATTGATTAAGTTAGATAAAATCTATACTCGAGGCGGAGATAAAGGTATGACTAGCTTAGGTGATGGAAAGAGAGTAAAAAAGGACTCACTTAGAATCAAAGCATATGGAGATATTGACGAAGTAAACTCTAGTATTGGTATTGTATGTTGTTTTTGTTCATCCAATCTTAAAAGAATATTACGAAAAATCCAAAATCACCTTTTTGATATTGGTGCAGATTTGTGTGTCCCAGAGGAAGAAAACAATAAAAAGAAACTTCGACTTTCTGACCATGCAACATCTTATCTTGAAAATGAATTGGATAAGATCAACGAAAAATTAGAAGCGTTAAATTCTTTTATTTTACCTGGGGGATCAAAATCTTCTTCATTTCTTCATTTGTCTAGAACTATTGTTAGAAGATCTGAAAGATCAATAACGAAATTAAATTCTACTGAAAAAGTTAATCCTGAAATAATAAAGTATGTCAATAGATTATCCGATTTTCTTTTTGTAGCAGCAAGGATTGAGAATAAAAAACATGGTGATATACTTTGGATTCCAAATAATAACGAAGATTTAGAGGATTGATCAAATGAAAGCATTAATTTGTGTGAAAAGAGTTATTGATTACAATGTAAAGATAAGGGTTAAAACTGATAAGACAGGTGTTGAAACTAATAATGTGAAAATGTCTATGAACCCTTTTGATGAAATTGCGGTTGAGGAAGCCGTTCGGCTAAAAGAAAAAGGGATAGTAAATGAAATCATTATATTATCCATTGGAAATGATAATTCTCAAGAAACTATCAGAACAGGGCTTGCAATGGGAGGAGATAGAGGAATTTTAGTGAAATGTGAAGATCCGGAAATTGACCCTTTAAACATTGGAAAAATTATAAAAAAGATTTGTGAGAAAGAGGAACCACAGTTAATAATTTTAGGTAAACAAGCTATCGACGATGATTGCAATCAAACGGGACAAATTCTTGCAACTTTACTAAATTACCCTCAAGCAACCTTTGCTTCAAAAATTGAAAAAATTGATGAAAGTAGCTTTAATGTAACTAGAGAAGTTGATGGTGGTTTAGAGACCATAAAGGTAAAAACACCCTGTGTAATTACAACTGATTTGAGACTAAATGAACCAAGATATGCATCGCTTCCTAATATTATGAAAGCAAAACAAAAGAAGATAGACAATATTGCCGTTTCAGATCTTGGTGTTGAAATTAAAAAAAGAATAGAATTATTAGAAGTCAATGACCCTCCATCAAGAAAGCCTGGTGTAATGGTTGAAGATATTGATTCACTTGTTAATAAACTTAAAAATGAGGCAAAAGTAATATGAAAGCATTAGTTATAGTTGAACATGACAATAATTCAGTCAAGCCATCGACTCTTTCTACAATAACTGCCGCATCAAAGATTTGTGATGAGATAGAAGCAATTGTCATTGGTTTTTCTTTGAATTCAGTTTTAGATGAATTAAAAAAAGCTAATTTTTTAAAAAAAATATTTGTAATAGATCAGGAGTCTTTTTCAAAACCCATTGCTGAAAATTTGGCAAAGCCTATCGTTGATTTTTCAAAGGAATCTAAATTTACACATATTCTTTCGCCATCCAGCACATTTGGAAAGAACCTTTCTCCTAAGATCGCCACATTATTAGATGTTCAACAAATCTCGGATATAATAAATGTAATTGATGGCGAAACATTCGAAAGACCGATATACGCAGGCAATGCAATTGCAAAAGTTAAATCAAATGATCAGATAAAAGTTGTAACCGTAAGATCAACTTGCTTCGAACCTTGTAAATTAGAATCAAATGTTAAAATAGAAAATTTAGAAATTGACTTTTTAATAAATGATTCAGTTAGTTTCATCGATTATGATGAATCTAAGTCTGATAGACCAGAGCTAACATCTGCAAAAATAATAATTTCTGGAGGTAGGGGTATGCAAAATGGTGAGAATTTCAAACTTTTAGAAGGTATAGCAGATAAACTCGGAGCTGCAATGGGAGCTAGTAGAGCGGCAGTCGACGCAGGTTTTGTTCCTAATGATTGGCAAGTAGGTCAAACTGGAAAAATTGTTGCACCAGATTTATATATTGCAGTTGGTATATCTGGAGCTATTCAGCATATAGCAGGAATCAAAGACTCCAAATTTATTGCTAGCATTAATAAGGACGAAGAAGCACCAATTTTTAAGTTTTCTGATTTTGGTTTGGTGGCAGATTTATTTGAAGTTCTTCCAAAGCTTGAGGAAAAATTATAAAATATCCTTTATAAATTTCTTTGAATCTTTATCCAACCAATTTATGTAACCAGTTATTCTTGCAATTTCTTCAAAATTTTTATTTACAATTATTGTGGTGGGCATAATTTTAACTCCCAGTGACTCAGCAGTTGATAGATTTTGATCATTGAAAACCACTAAATCTGTTAGATTGTTTTTCTTTAAAAATTTAGGAACGACTTTTGAAGGATTTTGATCAACTGAAATAAAAACAACCTTGATTTCATTTTCAAATTCTTTTTCTAATTTAAGGAGTTCAGGAATTTCTTTTATGCACGGTGAACACCAAGTAGCCCAGAAATTGATCAATAGAATCTTATTGGTTTTGTTTGAGTAGATTAATTCATTTCCAGAGATATCTCGTAATTTAAGAGTATCGATCTTTTTTTGTTCTTTATGTAATAATAGTTGATTCTTATCATCTGAATAAGATAGATTTGAGAATAAAAATAAGATAAGTAAAATTTTTAAGATCATAATAATTAATTAGTAAAATAAATGAAAAAGTCAACAAATCCATTATGGGGTGGACGTTTCAAAACAGAAAACTCTGATTTGCTTAAAAAAATAAATAATTCAATTTCATTTGATTTTAAATTAGCAAATGAAGATATAAAACTTAACAAAGTTTATTCGCATGCATTATGTAAAGCAAGAATTATAAGTGTTAATGAAAATAAAAAAATCCAAAAAGCACTTGATGAAATATTGATTGGAATTGGTAAAAAAAATTTTAAATTTTCAGAACTTTACGAAGATATTCATATGAATATTGAAATGTTATTAAAAAAAAAAATAGGACTTCTTTCAGGTAAGATCCATACTGGAAAATCTAGAAATGACCAAGTTGTAACGGATTTGAAATTGTGGATAAAGGACAAAATTGGAATTGTCATAAAACAAATAAAAAAAATTCAAAGAACAATAATTTTAAAGGCACAAAAAAATATAAATATAATAATGCCAGGATTTACTCATTCACAAAATGCTCAGCCAATTCTATTTTCTCATTATCTATTAGCTTTTTTTGAGATGTTACAAAGAGATAAAGTAAGATTGAAACAAATCAAGTCCAATTTAAATGAGTGCCCATTAGGTTCAGGTGCACTAGCTGGAACAAATTTTCCTCAGATTGATAGAAAATTCATTGCAAAAAAATTAGGATTTTCAAAACCAACAGAAAATTCACTTGATAGTGTCTCTGACCGTGATTTTGTCATTGAGTTTCACTCTACAATTTCAATTATAGCTACGCATTTGTCAAGAATTGCTGAGGATTTTATAATTTGGTCAAGTAGTCCATATAATTTTTTAAAATTTCCTGAAACCTTGTCTACAGGTTCTTCCATAATGCCACAAAAGAAAAACCCTGATTCAGCAGAGTTAATTCGCTCAAAAACAGGCAGAATTTTTTCTTCACTATTAAATCTTTTGATTATTCAAAAGGGACTACCAACTGGATACAGTAAAGATTTACAAGAAGATAAAGAACCAACTTTTGATTCCTACGAATCTATAATAACAATGCTAGAGGTAATTGATGAGATGATGAGATCAGTAAAGTTAAATTCTATAAAAATGTATGAATCATCAAAAATAGGTTATACCACAGCAACAGATCTTGCGGATTGGATGGTCTCGAATATTGGTCTTACTTTCAGAGATGCACATTTTAAGACTGGGAAGATAGTAGTTATTGCAGAAAATGAAAAAAAATTTCTACACGAGCTACCAATAGAAAAATTTCAATTAGTAGAACCTAGAATAACTAAAAGAGTATTTGAAATGTTGTCTCCAGAAAAATCAATTGCACAAAAAGATTCTTATGGTGGAACATCTTTTAAGCAGGTAAAAAAAGCAATATCAAGAGCAAAGAAAAGAATATGAAACTAAGATGAGATTATTACAAACGATACTTATTTTATTAATGTTAATTAATGCTGGATGTGGAAAGAAATCCAGCTTAGAAAGGTATCCAGGTAGTGATTATCCAAAACAGTACCCTAAGCAAAATGAAAGATGATATTTTTAGATTTAGTGATCATTTATCATACAAAGATAATGATTTATTTATGGAAAAAGTACCTTTGCAAAGCTTGGGTAATAAATTTCAAACTCCAATTTATTGCTATTCAATAACACAAATAAAAAAAAACTTTAACAAGTTAAAAGAATCTTTTAGTAAAATCAAACCATTGATATGTTATGCAGTTAAGGCCAACTTTAATAAGAAAATTATTAAAACATTATCTGGTTTGGGAGCTGGAATGGATGTGGTTTCTGATGGTGAGTTAAGACTTTCGCTTAATAATGGAGTTGATAGAAAAAAAATAGTTTTCTCCGGTGTTGGTAAGACTGAAAGAGAAATAAAATATGCTATTTTAAGAAATATCAAACAAATAAATGTTGAGAGTGAAGAAGAGTTATCAGAAATTAATTCAATTTGTTTAAACTTAAAGAAAAAAATTAATGTAAGTTTAAGAGTCAACCCAGATGTTGATGCAGAAACCCACGACAAAATTTCTACAGGAAGATCAGAGGATAAGTTTGGAATTTCAGAGGGTGAAATTATAAAAATTTTTAAAATTTATAAAACAAACAAAAATATTAAAATTAATGGTTTGTCTATTCACATAGGCTCGCAAATTAAAAAACTAGCACCTTTTGAAAAGGCTTTTAAAAAAATTAGAGGTATTGTATTAAATCTAAGGAAACAAGGGTTTGTATGCGATACTCTTGACTTAGGTGGTGGTATGGCAATAGAGTATAATTACGATTCTGAAATCTTGAAAATTTCAGATTATGCTTCGCTTGTAGAAAAAATATTTTCTGATTTAAATTTAGAGATTATTTTAGAACCAGGGAGGTATATGGTAGGCTCTGCAGGCGTATTAATTTCAAAAGTAGTGCGGATAAAAAAAGGAATAAAAAAAGAATTTCTGATCATTGACGCAGGAATGAATAATTTAATAAGACCATCACTATATAATGCTTCCCACAAAATCATTCCAGTTAAGAAAAATTTAAAAGATAAAAAATATGATATTGTAGGTCCAATCTGTGAAACAAGCGATGTTTTTGTAAAAGATCTAAAAATTCAGGAAATGAAAAAAGGTGATTTTTTAGTAATTTGTTCTGCAGGTGCTTATTCAGCATGTATGGCATCAAATTATAATTTAAGGGGTTTAGCCAAAGAGATATTAATCGATGGAAAGAAAGTTCTTCAAACTTAGATAATATGAATGAAATCCTTCGTCTTGATAATGTGGTATTAACAATTGATAATAAAGAGATTGTCAATGCAAATTTTTCAATCAAAACAGGCGACTTCCTTATAATAAAAGGGGAAAATGCAGTTGGTAAATCTTTGTTACTTAAATTATTATATTTAAAAATTTTACCTACAAAAGGTAATGTCTTTTTATTTGGAAAAAAAATTGAAAAAACAGAAAGAGATGGAATTTTAACTTATAGAAAAAAATTAGGAGTTATTTTGCAAAATGATTTTTTAATTCCTTTCTTTACCGTCTATCAGAATATCCAGTTAGCAAGCCAGATACAGAACAAAAAAGATAATTTTCACAAAAGAATAGATGAAATATTAGATTGGCTAGGTTTAAGAAAAATTAAAAATGATCTAGTGTATAAATTATCCAATGGACAAAAGCAAAGAATAGTAGTGGCAAGAGCCTTGATAAACAATCCAAAAATAATTATAGCAGATCATCCGGACAATAATTTAGATGAAAGTGCTACAAAAAAAGTATTTTATTTGTTTGAGTCATTAAATAAGTTAGGTGTAACTGTGATAATGACATCAAATATTCAAAGAAATTTTAATGTTAATTATAAAATAATTCACTTGCAGTAATATTATGATTAATTATCAAGATGTTTTAAAAAAAATTTTATTGAAAGATGAAGAGAAGTTTTTTCATGGTCTTTCTTTTGTAGTGATTAGTCTTATTGCTATTCATGTTGTAATTTACTTTAATTTTTACAAATTTTCTAGTAACTGGATTGAAAATGAATCCAAAAAAACAACTTTTATTTTAACTAATAATTTTGATGAAAAAGAGATACCAGAGTCAATAAATCAAAAAATTTTTGATTTTTTGTCCAGTGATTCAGAAATCGAATCATTCAATGTATTGGAATCTAATTTTATAAAAGAAAGCCTCGGTTTAGAAAATTTAAACGATGTTTCTGGTTTAAATTTACCATTGATTTTTCAGATTGTAGCTAATGAGGAGAAGATAGTAGATAGAGTCTACAAAAATTTAATTGACATTTCAGAGAATAGATTTGTTGAGAAATATTCTCACAAAGACCAACTTTTTGAAGCAAGTATAATTGTAAATAGGATTAAAATTATTATTTTTTTTATGTTTTTGGTTGTAATTACTTTATTTTCATTTTTAGTTCTAAATATTGTAAATGCAGCACTAATAACTAATTTTAGATTTTTAGAGATGTTACAGATTATGGGAGCAAGTAGTTTAGAATTAGCTAAAAATATTTCACAGAGTATCATAAAAAAAATTTTACCTGGGGCAGTGCTCAGCTTAATTTTTGTATTTTTAATAAGTGTAATTTTAACAAATTTTTTTGGGGTAAATTTTGGTTTTTTTAATCCAACTTTCTTTTTTGAATTGATAATAACAAAACTAATTTTGTTAATGATTTTTTTAATTGGTTTTGTAATTCTGTTATTAGTATTTTTAACCTTTTATTTATTTTATTTTTTTGAGAAAAGATTCTTTGACAATATTTAAAATTACTTTTTACTTTCTTCTAACTGTTTTAATAGTAAGTAGTATGATGTGGTTGATTTTAATATTTCATACATTCCCTAAAAAATATTATCTTGATGAAAAAAATAAGGATCCAGAAAAAATTGGAATAGTAGTCTTAACTGGAGGAAAAATGAGAATTGAAAAAGGAATAAGTTTGCTGGAAAATGGTTATGGTAAAAAACTTTTTGTTTCTGGGGTTTTTCAGAGTACAGAAATAGAAACTAAATATCGCTCGAAAAAAAAAATTGAATCTAAATTTGAGTGTTGTATTTTTTTTGGAGAAAAGGCAAAGAATACAGTTGAAAATGCATATGAAGTTGAAAGATGGTTAAATGAAAACAATGAAATAAATTCTATAATTCTTGTGACATCCTATTATCACATTCCTCGGAGTATGATAATTTTTAATAAAATTATTCCAAATTATAAAATAATTCCTACTCCAGCAGTCAAAAAAATAAAATTTTCTGGAAAATTATCTTTCCACATTAAATTAATTTTTTCAGAATATTTTAAAGTTATTTATACTCTAATGACTGTAAAATGATTTTAAGGAGTTTGTCTTTTTATTTAGTTGTTTACATTTGGACGATAATTTATTTTATAGTTTTTTCACCAGTAAAGTTTTTTAGAAGAAGAGTAGCTGTAAAACTTTCAGTAATTTGGACCAGTTCAATTATTTGGTGTGCTAAAAAAATTTTAGGTATTGATTATATAGTGGAGGGAAAAAAAAATATTCCAAAAGACAAACCTTTTTTAGTTACTAGTAATCATCAGTCAGCCTGGGAGACATTTTTTTTTGTAGTTTTGTTCAATGACCCAGCATTTGTATTAAAAAAGGAGTTAAAATATATTCCTGTCTTATCAAGCTATTTTTCAAAATTGGGATACATATACATAGATCGAGAAAAAGGTTTTAGTTCATTAAGAAAAATAATTGATTCAATATCCAAATTAGTAAAAAAGGATGTGAAAGCTTTCATTATTTTTCCCCAAGGTACAAGAGTTTTGCCAGGTGAAAAGCAAAAACTTAATTCAGGGGTAATTGCAGTAAATAAGATTTTAAAAATCCCTATATTACCTATCAAACATAATTCAGGTTTATATTGGAAAAATAAAAAATTTATAAAAAATAAGGGTGTTATAAAGGTTAAAGTACATCCGCTTTTGAAAGATAATTTGAGTAAGGTTGAATTAATGAAAAGTATTGAGAAAATTTTTTACTAATTTTTTCTTTTTATTTTCTCTTGAATCAATATTTTCTTTCTTATTTCTTTTGTCCTTTTTAAAAGGTTAAAGATCTTTTCATAATCATTTTTAATTATATATTTTTTTAAAGCATTAATATCATCAAAAAAACTATCCAGAGTTTTTAAAATGAATTTTTTGTTTTTAATAAAAATATCTGTCCACATTTTTGAGTCAGAGGATCCGATCCTAGTAAAATCTCGGAAACCTCCTGCGGAGAAATTAATCATTTCTTTTTTTTTTTTTACATTAATATTAAAAGCTGTACCAACAATAGTAAAAGCAATTAGATGGGGAAGGTGAGAGGTTATGGACATTATTTTGTCATGTTCTTGAACTGACATAATTGAAATTTTCATTCCAATTTTTTTCCATATATTACTTATGGTCTTAATAGGTTCTTTATCATTATTTATTGGTGTAATTATGCACCACTTATTTTTAAATAATTCCTCTTCTGCATATTTTGAACCTGAGTGCTCTGTTCCTGCAATTGGGTGTCCTGGTACTATGTGAAAGTTATGCATGGATTCTTGTATTGTTTCTTTTTGAAAGCAATCTTTAACTGATCCTACATCAGATACGATGGCATTTTTCCTTATGAATTTAATTAGTTTTTTAGTTATTGGGTCAATTAAACTGACTGGGGTACATAAAAAGATAATTTCACTTTTTCTAATTCTTGAATCTATTTTGGTTCTTGCTTCGTCTATTGAATGATTTTGAAGTGCGTTTTTAAGATTAACTTTAGATTTATCAATCCCAATGATTGAATTTGCAATTTTTTTTTTTTTTAATGCTAAACCTAAAGAAGCACCAATCAAACCAGTGCCAATTATTGTTACTTGATCAATTTTTTTTTTCATCTTTATCCTTATTAAGAATTTTTCTAAGAGATTTAATGAAAATCTCTAGTTGATCGTCTGAACCTATTGAGACTCTAAAAAAGTCATTTAAGCCATAACTAGACAAATCTCTAACTATAATTTTTTGAAAAAGTAATTCTTTTATAATTTTTTTTTTACTGAACTTTTTCTTATCAACTTTTACTAAAACAAAATTAGCATATGTTGGTGAAGCATCTAATCCTATTTTTTTTATTATTCCAGGCAGTTTTTCTTGCCATTTTAAATTATGGTTGATTGATTTTTTTATAAATTCCTTTTCATTCAAAATAGAAGCTCCTATTTTTTGAGCATATAAATTAACATTGAATGGACCTCTTATTTTTTCTAACAAATTTATTACATTTTTGGATGCATATGCCCAACCCAATCTCAATCCAGCTAAGGCATATATTTTAGAGAAAGTTCTCGTAACAATTAGGTTTGAAAATTTGTTCACTAAATTAGTGCCATCAGAATATCTTTTGTCTACAATAAATTCTGAATAGGCACCGTCAAGAACAACAAATACATTTTTAGGAATTTGACTAAGAAAATTTGTAAGTTCTTCGCTAAAAATTATTGAACCAGTTGGATTATTTGGGTTAGCAAAAAAAATTATTTTAGTTTTTTTTGTAATTTTTTTTAAAATATTCTCACAACTAATTTTTAGATTTTTGCTTTTTGCTATTACAACTTTAGCTCCAGATGTTTTTGCAATTATTGGATAATAAATAAAACCATATTCACTGCAAATAACTTCATCTTCTTCTCTACAAAAAGTTTGAGCAATAATTGATAAAATATCATCAGAACCATTTCCGCATATAATTTGGTTTATATTTAAATTAAAAACCTTAGACAAAGTTTTTTTTAAAAAATTTGAATCTCCATCAGGGTACAAATTAACTTGAATATTTGAAGAATTAATTGATTCTAATACTTTTTCGGGAATAGAAAAAGGTGATTCGTTAGAAGATAATTTAATTATGTTTGTTTTTCCTTCTATCGAAGATTCGCCTGGAATATATTTGGCAATCTGATTAATTGAGGGTTTAACTAGTTTTTTGATATCAATTTTTTTCATTTCTTAGATTTTATCAAATAAAATTATTTTGACTACTAAACCAACATAGTTATGATGCCTTTTAAGTCAAATAATTTTTAGATGAAAAGTTTTATTAAAGAAAAAATTGTTTTAAAAGACTCTCTTAAATTAGATTCAGGTAATAATTTAGAGAATTGCCAAATATCTTTTAAAACTTATGGGAAATTAAACAAAAAAAAAAATAATGCGATATTAATTTGTCATGCATTAACTGGGGATCAATTTTGCACTGAAAAAAATCCAATTACAAAAAAAAAAGGTTGGTGGAATATCCTGGTTGGCCCAGGAAAGGTTATAGATACAAATATTTTTTTTGTAATTTGTAGTAATGTTTTAGGCGGTTGTATGGGTAGTTCTGGTCCATCTTCTATTAACCCAGAAACTAAAAAACCCTATGGAATGAACTTTCCAGTAATTACAATTGGAGATATGGTAAGAGCACAAGAAAAACTTGTTGAAAGATTGGGTATTCAAAAATTATTTTCAGTAATTGGTGGCTCAATGGGAGGTATGCAGGCTTTGGAATGGGCAGTTAGTTTTCCTCAAAAAGTTAATTCAGTAGTTCCCATAGCAGCTTCATACAGACATTCAGCACAAAATATTGCTTTTCACGAAATTGGTAGACAAGCAATTATGGCTGACCCCAATTGGTTTAAAGGAGATTATTATAATAAAAAGAAATACCCAAAACGTGGATTGTCAGTGGCAAGAATGATTGCACATATAACTTATTTATCAGAGTCAGCATTACAAAGAAAATTTGGTAGAAACTTGCAAAATAGTAAATTTTTCTCTTTTGATTTTAAAACTGATTTTCAAATTGAAAGTTATTTACAGCATCAAGGAATTTCTTTCGTGGAGAGATTCGATGCAAATAGTTATTTATATATTACTAAAGCTATGGATTATTTTGATTTGTCTCAAAAGAAAGGTGGACTATCCAGAACATTTAGAGACAGTGAATTAAACTTTTGTTTTTTTACTTTTACCTCTGATTGGCTTTTTCCAACCTCTGAAACAAAAACAATTATTAAGTCATTAAATAAATCTAAAGCTAAAATAAGTTTTGTTGAAATTAAAACTGATAAAGGACATGATTCATTCCTATTAGATGAACCAGAATTTCATTTAACTTTAAAAGGTTTTTTGTATGGTCAAATTAAAAAAAATAAAATATGAAAAAAGATTGAGAAATGATCTTCAAATTATTTCTAAAATCATCGAGCAGAATGAAAAAATACTTGATGTTGGTTGTGGTGATGGCAAGTTGATTTATTATCTCTCTAGACAAAAAAATGTTGATTGTAGAGGTATGGAAATAAAGCAAACAGGTGTAAATCTTTGCCTAAAAAAAGGTTTGTCAGTGATACAAGGTGATGCCAACTATGAACTTGATGACTATCCAGACAAATCATTTTCAAGTGTCATATTAAGCCAAACAATTCAAGCTATGATTTACCCAGAGAGAGTCTTAAAAAATTTAGTAAGAATTGGTAATCGTGCAATCGTATCATTCCCAAACTTTGGATTTTGGAAGGTTCGGAAAGATTTCTTGATCAATGGTAAAATGCCAAAAAATAGAATGTTACCATTTGAATGGTATGATACACCAAATATACACTTATGCACATATAAAGACTTTTCTGATTTCTGTGAAAAAAAAAATATTGCAGTAAATAATGTGATTTTCCTAAATGAAAATGGGGAAAGGATATCATCAAAATTTTTCAGAAATGTTTTATCCTATCAAGTAATTTTTTGTATTTCAAAAAAATGAAATATTTTATATCATTCTAATATGCTTGAAGTTCATCAGATTTCCAGTCTTAAAGATAACTATGTTTATTTAATTGTTGATAAGGCTTCAAATAAATCAGCTTGTATAGATCCAGGTACATTTGATCCTGTTAATGTTCTATTAGATAAACTTCAGATAAATTTAAATTATATTTTTAGCACTCATCACCATTATGATCATGTTGGGGCAAACTTAGATTTGAAAGAAAAATATAATTGTAAAATAGTTGGAAATAAGAATGATAAAGAACGAATTCCTGGAATTGATATTTTTTTAGAAGATAATGATTCCTTTAGACTTGGTGAATCTGAATGCAAAGTTTTGGATGTCCCTGGCCACACTTTAGGCCATATTGCATACTATTTTAAAGATGATAACCTTCTTTTTTGTGGTGACACGCTTTTTTCTTTAGGCTGTGGAAGATTATTTGAAGGCACGCCTGATGATATGATTAAATCACTTTTGAAAATCAGAGCGTTGCCAGATAAGACTCAAATATTTTGTGGACACGAATACACACTTGCAAATGCTATGTTTGCTCAAAATTTAGAGCCTGAAAACAGATCTTTGAAAATTAAAATTGAGGAAATAAAAAAAAATAAACACTTAAATAAGCCAACAATACCTTCGTTATTGGGTGAGGAAAAGAAATTAAACCCTTTTTTAAGGTTTGATGAAATTGATTTCTTAGAAAAAATTGGAATTAAAAATGAATCAATTACAGAGAGTTTCAGAACTCTTAGACAGATGAAGGATGAATTCTAGTCCATCCACAACCCCCCATTAACTGAGAGCGTTGCACCATTTATATAACTTGCTTTGTCTGAAGCCAAGTAAGAAACCATCTCAGCAATTTCGATGGAATGACCTAATCTCTTTGCAGGTATTGTTTCTATTATACTTTTAAGAATGTCTTCTCTTATTGCTGCAACCATTTCAGTATTAATATAACCAGGACTGATAACATTTGAAGTGATATTTTTTGCTGCACCTTCTAGAGCAAGTGACTTTGAGAAACCAATTAATGCCGATTTTGTTGCTGAATAATTGGTTTGTCCAAATTGACCTTTTTGGCCATTAACAGATGAGATGTGAATGATTCTGCCAAAATTATTTTCTCTCATTTTATTAATAACCTGTGAAGTGATATTGAATATAGAATTAAGATTGACATCAATTACTTTCTTCCAATTTTCGAGACTCATTTTGTGAAAAGGTGCATCTCTAGTAATACCTGCATTATTCACTAAAACATCAATTTGCTGATATTTTTCAAAAATTTCATTTACACCTTTTTGGCAAGATTCAAAACTACTAACATCCCATTTTGATACTTCTATTCCAGTTTTTTTTGCAAATTTTTGTGCTGCTTCATCATTACTTGAATAATTTGCAACAACTGAAAACCCATCACTATTTAGCTTTTCTGAAATAGCTTCACCTATTCCACGAGTACCACCTGTGACCAAAGCAACTTTTGACATTCTTTAAATCCTTTCCACACACATTGCAATTCCTTGACCTCCTCCGATACATAGAGTTGCAATTCCCTTTTTTTTATTAGATCTATGAAGTTCATGTATTAATGTAACAAGAACTCTTGCACCTGATGCTCCAATTGGATGTCCCAATGCAATTGCTCCACCATTAACATTTACTTTTTCAATATCCCATCCAATTTCTTTTGTAACTGCTAAAGATTGTGCAGCGAATGCCTCATTTGCCTCAATTAAATCAAGCTCTTCTTTCTTCCAGTTAGCAATTTCAAGTGCTTTTTTAACAGCTGGAACTGGACCAATTCCCATAATTGATGGGTCAACTCCAACTGTGGCCCATGAAACAATTCTAGCAATAGGTTTGATTTTAAGTTCTTCTGCTTTTTTTTCTTTCATCAACAAGACGGTTGCTGCACCGTCGTTTAAACCTGACGCATTTCCTGCTGTAACAGTTCCGTCTTTTTTAAAAACTGGTTTGAGAGAACCAATCTTATCAATTGTACTTCCATGTCTTGGGAATTCGTCATCAGTAAAGTCAATTTGTTCTTTTTTAATCTTAACTGAAACTGGAACTATTTCATTAGTAAAATGATTGTTTTTTTGGGCATATTCTGCTTTATTTTGTGAATCCGTAGCAAATTTATCTTGTTCTTCTTTTGAGATCTTAAATTTTTCTGCAATGTTTTCGGCAGTTGTGCCCATATGATAATCATTCATTGCACACCACAATCCATCAACAATCATACTGTCTTTTATTTTTCCATCACCCATTTTTAATCCATTCCGAATGTTTATTGTATGATGAGCATTGCTCATTGACTCTTGTCCTCCAGCTATGATAATTTGTGATTGATTGGTAAGTATTGATTGGGCACCTAACGAAATTGCTCGCAAGCCTGATCCACAAACTTGGTTAATTGTCATAGCACTCTTTTCTTCTGGAATGTTAGCTAGCATTAGTGATTGTCTAGCAGGATTTTGCCCTGAACCTCCGGTTAATACTTGTCCCATAATTACTTCATCAATCAATTTTTTATCAATTTCAATTTCATTTAGTACTGCATCAATAGAAAACTTTCCAAGTTCAGGGGCTGAAAATCCTGATATTTTCCCCATAAATTTACCTATAGGAGTTCGTTTGGCTGAGGTTATAACAATATCTGTCATATTAAAATTTAATTAAGTAGTTTGGATAGATAACACAAAATTTAACATTTTTACACAGAAATTTTACTTCAGTATTTAAAATTTTGAAAAAAATATTTGATAATTTTTACTGAGATAGTATAAAACAACGAAAACAAGGGTGATTTCTATGTTTGTGGTTTTTGAATTTAAAGATAAGCAATACAAAGTTTCCAAAGGTGATGTCATAAAAGTCCCAAGGATTGAAAAATCAAAAAAAGATGATTCTATCGTTTTCGATAAAATTTTGTTTATAAATAGTGATGAAACTGGTCTTTTAATTGGCAGCCCCTTTATTAAAGATTTTTCTGTAATGGGAAAAGTTATTGAGCAAATCAGGGATAAAAAAATCATAGTTTTTAAAAAAAAAAGAAGACATAATTACAGAAGAAAAAATGGTCATAGACAAAATTTGACACTAATTAAGATTGAGGATGTAAAATCAAATTCTAATTCAAAACAAAAAGTTAAGAGTGAAAATAAGGAAAACTTATCTTCGAAAGCAATAGACAAAAAAAAAGAGGATATAAATGGCACATAAGAAAGCAGGGGGAAGTACAAGAAATGGAAGAGATAGTGCAGGAAGAAGACTTGGGGTTAAAAAGTTCGGTGGAGAACTAGTTTTTCCAGGTAATATAATTATTCGTCAAAGAGGCACAAAGTTTCATCCTGGTAAGAATGTTTCCATAGGAAAAGATCATACAATTTTTGCTGTTAAAGAGGGAAATGTATCTTTTAAAAAAAAATCATCTGGAAGATGCTTTGTAGATGTAAATTTAAAAAAACCCACACCCTAACCAAATTATGAAATTTTTAGATGAGTCTAAGATCTATCTCAAGGCAGGAGATGGCGGACCTGGGAGTGTTAGTTTTAGAAGAGAAAAATATATAGAATTTGGTGGTCCTGATGGAGGTGATGGAGGAAAAGGAGGCGATATATATTTTGAAGCAGTTGAGAACCTTAATACATTAATTGATTTTAGATACAAACAACATTTTAAGGCTGAAAGTGGAAAAAATGGAGCCGGAAAAAATAGAACAGGTCATAATGGGAATGATATTGTAATTAAAGTTCCAATAGGAACAGTAATAATGAGTGAGGACAAAAAAAGTATTTACAAAGATTTGTCAAAAAAAAAAGATATTTTTTTAGCTGTAAAAGGTGGAATTGGTGGAAAAGGTAACTCTAAATATAAAACATCAACAAATCGAGCTCCAAGAAATTTTCAAAAAGGAAAAACCGGTGAAGAACTTTGGGTTTGGTTAAGATTAAAACTTATAGCAGACATTGGATTTATTGGTTTGCCAAATGTAGGTAAATCAACTTTATTATCTGTTCTTTCTAATGCCAAACCAAAGATTGCGAACTATCCCTTTACAACAACTAATCCACAGCTTGGATTATTGAGATCTGATTTAGGAGATTTGATTTTAGCTGATTTGCCGGGTCTTATAAAAGGAGCTGCAGATGGAATTGGTCTTGGATTAAAATTCTTAGCCCACATTGAGAGATGTAGAGTCTTGATTCATATTTGTGATGTTTCGGTTAGTAAAGATGAAGAAATAGTGAAAAGTTATGAAGTGATTAGAAATGAAATAAAGAATTATGGAAAAAACATTCCATCAAAAAAAGAAGTTATTATATTGAGCAAATCTGATTTAGTTGATAAAGATGTTATAAAAAGAAGGGTTGATTTGATGAAAAAAAAAACAAGAATGAAAGTTATTTCTTTGTCGAGTCTCACTAATAATGGAATTGAAGAGTTGAAGGGATATCTTCAAGGATTTATAAATGATAAAATCATTTGAGATTGAAAACGCAAGAAGAATAATTTTAAAAATTGGTTCTTCTCTACTAATTCAAGAAAAAAAATTTAATTGTAATTGGCTAAATTCATTTATTGATGACCTAGTCCTTTTAAAAAAGAAAGATATCGAAATAATAATTGTAGCCTCTGGAGCAGTTTCTCTGGGAGCAAATTATCTTAAGATTAATAATGAAAAAACTAGTTTAACTGATAAACAAGCATTTGCAGCGTGTGGACAGGTAATTTTAATGGAAAATTTTATGAGGGCTTTTATGAAGAAAGGAATGAAAGTCGCACAGATACTACTAACTTTTTCAGACACGGAAGATAGAAGAAAAAGCCTAAATTCCAGGGAGACATTGAAGAGCTTGTTAGATGAAGGTGTCATTCCCATTATCAATGAGAATGATACAGTGGCAACCGATGAATTGAAGTTTGGAGATAATGATAGATTGGCATCAAGAGTTGCTCAAATAATAGATGCGGATCTTCTGATTTTGTTGAGTGATGTTAAAGGACTTTATGATGATAACCCCAAGACAAATAAAAAAGCTAGACTGATACCAATAGTAAAAAACATAAACTCTAAAGCTTTAAAATTTGTTTCAGATCAAACAAATGAATATGGTTCAGGTGGTATGAGAACTAAAATTGAAGCAGCTGAGATTGCTGATACTTTTGGCTGTAGTACGGTTATTTGCCAAGGCAATATAAAAAGACCAATTTCTAATTTTAAAAAAAAAAAAATTGGTACTTTATTCCTTTCTAAAAATAAAAAAAAGAAAGGTTTGAAAAATTGGCTTGCCGGTACAATAAATTTTTCTGGATCAGTGACAATCGATAAAGGTGCGCACAATGCTCTGAAAAAAGGGTCAAGTTTATTGCCGATTGGTATAAAAAAAACCTCTGGAAACTTTTTGAAAGGTGATACAGTTCTTATTATCGATTCAGATGGAAAAAAAATTGGAAAAGGTATATCATATTATGATTGTTCAGAGTTAAAATTAATAAAAGGAAAACAGACAACTTTAATAAAAAAAATTCTTGGATATGATGGTAGAGAGGAGATAATTCACAGGGATTACCTGTTTTTAAGTTCAAAAAAATGAATCATATTACAGAAAATGATATTCTTCGAATTGGGATTAAAGCAAAAGAAGCTTCTAGAAAAGTTTCTACACTAAAAACAAATATCAAAAATGAAATACTTTATTCTGCTGCAGAAAACTTAATGAGCAAAAAGGAAATTATTATAAGTGAAAATCAGAAAGATATTGATGAAAACAAATCTAAACTAACTTCAGCAACCTTAGATAGATTAGTATTAGATAGTAAAAGAGTTGACGCAATTTGTGAAGGACTGATAGAAATATCAAAGTTAGATGATCCAATTGGAAAAGTTATTGATAAATGGTCAAGGCCAAATGGTTTAAATATTGAGAAAGTGACAATTCCTTTAGGGGTAATTGGTGTTATTTATGAATCTAGACCAAATGTAGCTGCAGATGCAGCTGGTCTTTGTTTGAAATCTGGAAATGCCTTAATATTGAGAGGTGGAAGTGAGAGTTTCCATTCTTCATCTGTGATTATAAAAATAATTAATGAAACGCTTGAAAAATTTGAAATTCCAGAAGGAGCTCTACAAAACATCCCTACCAAAGATAGATCTGCAGTTGGTTATATGCTGAAGATGGATAAATATATAGATGTAATAATTCCAAGAGGTGGAAGGTCTCTTATAGAAAGAGTAATAAATGAAAGTAAAATACATGTGATTCGTCATCTTGATGGTATTTGTCACACATATATTGAGAAATCTTCAGATCCAAATTTATCTGAAAAAGTTACAGTAAATGCAAAAATGAGAAGACCAGGAATATGTGGTGCAACAGAAACTATTTTAATTGATAAGGATGTTTTATCCTCTCACTTACCTAAAATTTTAACTTCATTGAAGAATCATCAATGTGAAGTTAGGGGAGATAAAGATATCAGAAAGATCGACAAATCGGTAAAACTTGCTAATAACGATGATTGGCATACAGAATACTTAGACAAAACAGTATCAATAAAGACAATCACATCTGGAGTTGAAGAAGCAGTGAGTCATATTAATTTTTATGGTTCTGGCCACACAGATTCAATTTTGTCTGAGGATAAGAATGCTGTAAATTATTTTCTTGATAATGTTGATAGTGGAATTGTTATGCATAACACCTCAACTCAATTTGCAGATGGAGGAGAGTTTGGTATGGGAGCAGAGATAGGAATCTCAACATCTAAAGTTCATGCCAGAGGTCCAGTAGGTGTGGCTCAATTAACAAGTTTTAAATACAAGGTCAGAGGATCAGGCCAAATTAGATCATAAAATTGAATATCTTGAAAAAAAAATATGTAGGCATATTAGGTGGAACGTTTGATCCACCTCATTATGGACATTTGTTTATAAGTAAATTCGCTCTGATAAGATTGGGTCTTGATGAGATATGGTGGATAGTAACAATGAATAATCCTTTAAAGAAAACACAAAATAATTTTTCTTCTAGGCAGAAGAATGCAGAGATGTTTCCAAAGTCGCGAAAGATAAAAGTTTTAAAAATAAAGGAAAATGAGAGAACCATATATACGATAGATATATTAGATTTTTTAAAAGAAAAATTCCCCAGAATTAAATTCATATGGTTGATGGGTGTTGATGGTTTGGAAAATTTTCATTTATGGAAGGATTGGAGAAGAATTTTTTATAATATTCCAATTGCAATTTTTGATCGACCATCATACTCTTTAAACATATCAAAGAGTAGAGTGATTGGCTTTTTTAAGAATAAAAGGATTAAAACTACATTATCAGAAAAATTGAGATTTATGACTCCACCGGTTTGGGTTTTTATTAATGGATTAACTAATCACGAATCTTCGACAAAAAAAAGATTAGAGGTAAATGAATCAAACAAAAAATATTAGAAAATTCTTAGAAAAAATTCTTAAACAACTAGATGAGCTAAAAGCTATTGAAGTTGTTGTAGTAAACATAGAAAAAAGGAGTGCATTAGCTGATTTTTTTATTATTGCAAGTGGAAGTTCATCAAGACATATTAATTCAATTGCATCTAAGATTGTTAAAACTAACAAAAGAGAATTGATTGCAATCGAAGGTTTAAAATCAACCGATTGGGTTATTTTAGATTTTGGTGACATTATTTTAAATTTATTTAAACCTGAAACAAGAAAACATTATAACTTGGAGAAAATTTGGCAGTATGGGGTTGAAGATGAGAAAATGAGTTTTGGGTAAAATGCAGATTGATATTATTTCACCAGGAAAATTCAAAAAAAACCCTCCATATTCAGAGATTTTTTATTACTACAAAAAAAGAATCAAGATAAAAGTAAATTTAATTGAGCTTAAACTGTATAACTTTGACATAAAAAAAAAAATATTATTTGAAAAGCAAGATATCAAAAAACATCTAAAAGATAACAATTGTATAGTTACCCTAGATAAATCTGGAAAAAAAATTTCAAGTAGAGAATTCGCAATCTTTATGAATCAAAAATTAAGTTATGGTGAAAAAAAAATTAGTTTTATAATTGGTAGTGAATCTGGTTTAGATGATTCTTTTAAAAAAAAAAAAAATGTATTATCTTTTGGAAATCAAACTTGGCCACATTTAATGGTTAGAATAATGTTAATGGAACAGATTTACAGAGCTCTAGAGATTATTAAAGGTACTCTTTACCACAAATAATGTATTTATGAAAAAAAAAGTTTTACTTTGTATTTTAGATGGATGGGGTTTGGGCAAAAATACTGAATACAATGCAATATATTGTGCAAAAAAAAAGAACTTTGATTCGATAATCAAAAAATTCGGATTTATTCGATTAGAAGCCTCAGAAGAAGGAGTAGGATTGCCTAATGGACAATTTGGAAACTCCGAAGTTGGGCATATGAACATAGGTGCAGGAAGGGTTATACTCCAAGATATATTGAGGATATCTGAATCACTAAATAATGGAAGTTTAAAAAAAAATAAGAATATTAAAAAAGTAATTGATAATACAAAAAAAATACATTTACTAGGACTGCTTTCAGATGGGGGTGTACATGGTCATCAAGATCATTTGTTTGAAATGATTAAAATTTTTAGGACAAAAAGTAATAAAATTTTAATACATTGCATTCTTGATGGGAGGGATAGTTCACCAGTTTCAGGTTTAGAAAATGTTAAAAAGCTAAAAAAAATAATTAAGGAAATGGAAAATGTAGAAATAGCAAGCATTTCAGGAAGATTTTTTGCTATGGATAGAGATAATCGTTGGGATAGGATAAACATAGCTTATAAGGCAATAATTGAAGGGTCATTAAAACAAAAAATTGATCCTGTTAAAGCAATTGAAAAGAGTTATAAAAATAATATTACTGATGAATTCTTCAAACCAATTAATTTTAAAAACTATTCCGGAGTTGAAGATGGAGATGGTTTTTTTATAACAAACTTTAGAGCAGATAGAGTTAGAGAATTTCTTAGTTCAATATTTGATAATGAATTTGATAATTTTGATCGAAAAAAAATTGCTAAATTTTTTGTTCCTCTTAGTATGGTGGAATATTCAAAAAGATTAAGAAAATTTCTAACCCCAATAATTGAAACTCAAAAGATTAAAAATAATCTTGGTGAGATTCTTTCGAGGAAAAAAATTAAGCAACTTAGAATTGCAGAAACAGAAAAATATGCCCATGTTACATATTTTTTTAACGGTGGTAATGAAGAAAATTTTCACGAGGAAGAAAGGATTTTAATTCCTTCACCGAGAATTGAAACTTATGACCAGAAACCAGAGATGTCAGCATTAGAATTAACGGATGAACTGCTTAAAAGAATGAAAAGTAATGATTATGATTTTATTGTCGCTAATTATGCTAATCCAGATATGGTAGGACATTCAGGAAACTTTCAAGCAACTGTTAAGGCTGTTGAGACGGTTGATGTTTGTTTGGGAAAAATATTCCAGGAATCAATCAAACAAAATTATATTCTGATTGTAACTTCAGACCATGGTAATGCAGATAAGATGTTTGATAAAGAAAAAAAATTACCCTGCACGACTCATACAATTAATAATGTTCCTTTCACAGTTTGTTCGAATGTAGATTTTACTACAAAAAATGGGAGACTAGCAGACATTGCTCCAACTATTTTAAAAATTTTTGGAATAAAAAAACCAGAAGAGATGAATGGAATATCACTTATAAAATGAAATTAATAACTTTTTTAATTACTCTCTTACTCTTTAATTATGTAAATTCTTTAGAAAAGAAAAATATAAAAAATAAATTAAGTAAACTAAAAAAACAAACGGTGATTATTCACAATGATATCTTAAAAAATAATGATGAATTGAAAAAAATAAAAATTGATATTGATAGAAATGCTCAGAAGCAAATTATTTTTAAAAGGCATATAAAAAACAAAGAATATTTGGGAAGAAAGCTTGTATTCCTTCTGCAAGAAAAAATATATTTGTCACCTTTGATGACGATAACAAAGAACCTTACTTCAAAATCAGAGGATATAATCACTAAGCAAATAGTTAGGCGATATTTTCTAAAGGAGGTTAAAAACGGTATAAATGAATTTTTTGTTAGCTTGGAAGGAATTGGAGAATTAAGAGTTGAATTAGTTAAAAATTCTAAAATGTATGAGAAGAAAAAAGATGATTTAGAGAAAAAGTTAAAAAATCTTGAGAAGAAAATAAGAGAAGTTGCAGCTCTGCAAAAGAAAATTAAAATAGATCAAAGGCTTAAAATTAAGGAAAAAAAATTAAAAAAAAAAGCTAAAAATTTGAACGAATTAGTATCGAAGGCCAAAAATGTTAAAAAAGTCATTATAAAAAAAAATAGAGCAAAAATCCAAATGCCAGTTCAAGGTTTAATAATATCTGACTTTGGTGAAGGCAGGGATTTTCACAAATTGAAAAATGGTTTGGTTTTTAAGGTCAAAGAGGATTCCTTTGTTACATCACCTATTAATGGAACAGTTATATATGCAAATAAATTTAGAGGTTATGGAAACCTTGTTATGATAGAGGACAATAATGGTTATACATGCGTTTTAATTGGGATGAAAAATCTTCTAGTTTCATCAGGAAATGAAGTTCTCAAGGGAGAACCAATTGCAAAGATTTCTCCAAGTTTAAGAAGTCAATTATATTTTGAATTAAGACAAAATGGAAAAGTAATTAATCCAAAATCAAAAGTTGAGATTTTGTAAAAAAACTGCATAATTATTTAATGATTAAAATTTTAATAATTAGCTTTATAATTTTTTTTTCACCAAAACTTTATTCTGAAGATGAAAAAGATGTTTACAAACACCTCAATCTATTTGGTGAGGCATTTGAAAAAATTAAAAATAACTATGTTGAAGATGTTTCTTCAAAAGAGCTAATAGAATCTGCAATTGAGGGTATGTTAGGATCACTCGATCCGCATTCAACTTTTCTTAATAATGAAGAACTTAATGAACTGAAAATTCAAACCAAAGGAGAGTTTGGAGGTTTGGGAATTGAAGTTACACTTGAGAATGGATTTGTAAAGGTAATTTCTCCAATTGATGACACCCCTGCATCTAAAGCTGGAATAAAGTCTGGAGATCTTATAACACATTTAGATGATGAACCAGTGTTAGGAATGACTCTTTCTGAGGCAGTTGGGGTTATGAGAGGAAAAGTTGGTTCTAAAATAAAGCTTACAGTTAGTAGAAATGAAACGGAAGTTTTGCAAATTTCTATTACCAGAGCAATCATTCAATTAAAAGCTGTTAAAGCTAGAATAGAAAATGATATTGTGTATATAAGAGTTTCATCGTTTAATCAAAAAGTCGACCAAGAAATAATTAATGCAATCTCTAAATTTAAAAAGAATAGCAAGCCTATTGGTTATGTTCTGGATTTGAGGAATAATCCTGGAGGTTTGCTTGATCAAGCTGTTAGTGTTACGGATATTTTTTTGAAAAGGGGCGAGATAGTCTCTACTCGTGGAAGATTTGAAAGAGAAGGGAGTAGATATAATGCAATAAAAAACGATTTAACTGAAGGTCAACCTCTAGTTGTTTTAATAAATCAAGGTAGTGCTTCAGCTTCTGAAATTGTTGCGGGAGCTTTGCAGGATCATAAAAGAGCAATAGTAATGGGAACAAAATCATTTGGTAAAGGTTCAGTACAAACAATAATTCCCTCAGGAGATAATGTTGCATTAAAACTTACAACTGCTAAGTATTATACACCATCCGGAAAGTCAATTCAAAAAACTGGAATTGATCCAGATATTCTAGTGGAGCAAGCTGAGCTAAAGAAGCTTGAAGAATCTACCAGAAAAGAATCAGACTTAAGGGGAGCAATCGAGAATGAGCAAGGTTCAAAAAAACAAAAAAAAAATAAAGAAAAAAAAAATGAAGCCAAAGATGATGATGGAAATGACTATCAATTATCAAGAGCTTTTGACTTGATCTTGGCATTAAATCTTGTAAAAAAAGAATCTGTTCAATAAACCTAATAATATGAGTAAATACAGGAAAGGAGTTGGGATTTTCCTATTAAACCAATTTAATAAACTTTGGGTTGGTAAAAGAATAGATTTTAAAAATAATTATTGGCAGATGCCACAAGGTGGGATTGATGAAGGTGAAACTCCAAAACAGGCTATGGTTAGAGAGTTGGCAGAGGAAGTTGGTATAAAAAAAAACTATAAAATTTTAAATGAAACAGAGGACTGGTACTCTTATAATTTACCAACTGAATTAGTTAATGTAATTTGGCAGGGAAAGTATGTAGGCCAAAAACAAAAATGGTTTTTGTGCAAATTCTTCGGGAATGACAATGAAATTAATCTCGACTCTCATACCCCTGAATTTGAAGATTGGAAATGGATAGAGCCAGAGCAAGTCACAACAAATGTGATTCCTTTTAAAAAGGAATTGTATGAAAATATTCTTAGATCATTTAAAAAATTTTATGATCAAGAATAATAGAATTTTTCTAATGCTTTTTTCTTAATCTTTTTAATTTCTTCTGACTCTTCTTCTATTTGTTGACCAGATGTAATAGTTGATGATTTACAAATTTCTTCGGTCAATAAAGTACATTTGTTATTAGAAACTTCAACTATCCCCCCTGTTACAAGGAATGTTTCTGTTAATTTTCTATTAATATATATATACACTATCCCAATCCTTAGCGAAGTCAAAAATGGCATATGATTCTTTAATATACCAAAATCACCCTCTGTTCCCGGAAGTATGCACAAATCAATTTCTCCTTGATAAGCAATTTCTTGTGGTGAAAGGATTTCAAGTTTTAGAGTCATAAATAAAAATTATTCTTTTATTTTTTTTGCTTTTTCAAGTGCTTCCTCAATGGTTCCTATCATATAAAATGCTGATTCTGGAATATCATCATATTCGCCAGTTACCAAACCATTGAAACCATTAATGGTATCTTGAAGATTAACAAAAACACCAGGGGTGCCAGTAAAAACCTCTGCAACATGAAATGGTTGGGATAAGAATCTTTGAATTTTTCTTGCTCTATCTACAACAAGTCTGTCTTCCTCTGAAAGTTCATCCATACCTAAAATCGCTATAATATCTTGCAATGATTTATATTTTTGTAGTGTTTCCTGAACTTTTCTTGCAACATTATAATGATGCTCACCGGTTACTCGAGGATCAAGTATTCTGGAAGTTGAATCGAGTGGATCAACAGCCGGATAAATGCCTAGTTCAGCAATCTGTCTTGAAAGAACGGTAGTTGCATCAAGATGAGCAAAGGAAGTTGCAGGAGCTGGGTCAGTTAAATCATCTGCCGGGACATAAATTGCTTGAACTGAAGTTATTGACCCCTTATTGGTTGATGTGATTCTTTCCTGAAGGGCTCCCATATCAGTTGATAATGTTGGTTGATAACCAACAGCTGATGGGATACGCCCAAGAAGAGCAGAAACTTCAGAACCTGCCTGAGTAAATCTAAAAATATTATCCACAAATAACAACACATCTTGACCTTCTTCATCTCTGAAATATTCAGCAAGAGTAAGACCAGTCAATGCAACTCTTGCTCTTGCTCCTGGTGGTTCATTCATTTGTCCATAAACAAGTGCAGCCTTTGATTCATCACTATCAAGTTTTATTACGCCAGATTCTATCATTTCATGATAAAGATCATTACCTTCTCTGGTTCTTTCTCCAACACCAGCAAAAACAGAATAACCACCGTGACCTTTTGCGATATTATTAATTAGCTCCATTATAAGAACTGTTTTACCAACACCTGCTCCTCCAAATAAACCAATTTTTCCTCCCTTGGCATACGGCGCTAACAAATCAACAACTTTAATGCCAGTTACTAAGACTTCTGTATCTGTTGACTGATCTACAAATTCAGGTGCGCTTCTATGTATTGGTGATCTGAGCTTTGTTTTAAGTGGGCCTCTTTCATCAACTGGTTCACCAACAACATTCAAAATTCTTCCAAGAGTTTCAGGGCCGACTGGAACTGATATTGGTTTTCCAGTATCAAGAACGGATTGTCCTCTAACTAATCCATCAGTTGAATCCATTGCAATAGTTCTTACAGTATTCTCTCCTAAATGTTGAGCAACTTCCAAGACAAGATCTTTCTCTTCATGCTTGACAACAAGAGCATCAAGGATTTGGGGTAGTTTTTCATCAAAACTAACATCAACAACTGCACCTAAAACTTGTTTTATTTTTCCAGAATTTACATCCATTTTAACCTCCTTTTAAACAGCTTCAGCTCCTGAGATGATCTCAATTAATTCCTTTGTGATTAATGCTTGTCTTGACCTATTATAGAAAAGTGTAAGATTATCAATCATATCGTTTGCATTTCTAGTTGCATTATCCATTGCAGTCATCCTTGAACCCTGTTCACTTGCTAAGTTTTCTAATAATCCTGAGTGAATTTGCATTGCAATGTTCTTGGGGATTATTTGATCAAGTATAACTTCTTCACTGGGCTCATATTCATAAGTTAAATTTTTTTCATTATCTTCTTTTTTTTCATATCCGTCTTCAACAGGTAGTAACTTTTGAGAATTTACAGTTTGCGAAATTGCACTTTTAAATTTAGTAAAAATAAGATAACACTCTGATATTTCGCAATTTAAAAATAAGTTTAGAATTTTATCTCTCACATTACCTGCTAATTCAAATTTTATTGACGGGTTTGCAAAGTCTTGTATGTGTTCTAATATTGAATCTCCACAAAATCTTTTTAGGGATAAATAAGCCTTTTTACCAACAAAAAGATATTTTAGATTTTTTCCCTCAATAGTGATTTCATTTGCTAATTTTTTTGTATATTTAATAATTGAACCATTGAAACCTCCGCATAGACCTCTATCAGAAGAACAAACAATGAGTAATACAGTCTCTTTGTTTTTAGACAAAGTTTTTTTTCCAAATTTGAAATTATTTTTATTAACTTTTTTAGTTAATGAAAACACAATTTCTTTCATTTTTTCTGCGTATGGCCTTGTTCTTTCGGCATTTTCTTGTGCTCTTTTTAGTTTGGCAGCTGCAACCATTTTCATTGCTGAAGTAATTTTTTTTGTTGATTTAACACTTGAAATTCTATTTCTCAAATCCTTAAGGCTGGGCACTATTATCTCCTAAAAATTCTTCAGTAACTTTTTTTAAGAATTCATTTAAATCATTCTCTGTTTTCTCTGATAAAGATTGTTCTTTGTGAATGGAATCAAGAATCTTTTTACCTTGAGTTTGCATCTTTGATAATAAAAATTTCTCAAACTTTGTGATATCTTTTATTTCTATTTTGTCAAGAAAACCATTTACTCCAGAGAAAATTATTATTACTTGTTCCTCAACTTTAAGCGGTGAATATTGAGGTTGTTTTAGAATTTCTGTGAGTCTTCTTCCTCTTTCCAGAAGGTTTCTTGTAGATTGATCAAGATCTGATGCAAATTGAGAAAAAGCTTCCATCTCCCTGAATTGAGCAAGATCGAGTTTAATTGAACCTGAAACTTGTTTCATTGCTTTTATTTGAGCAGCAGATCCAACTCTACTTACTGATAATCCAACATTTACAGCAGGTCTTATACCTTTGAAAAACAATTCGGTTTCAAGGAATATCTGTCCATCTGTAATTGAAATAACATTTGTTGGAATGTATGCAGAAACATCACCAGCTTGGGTTTCAATAACAGGAAGTGATGTGAGAGAGCCTGATCCACTCTTTTCATTCATCTTGGCTGCTCTTTCCAATAATCTTGAGTGTATGTAAAAAACATCACCAGGAAATGCTTCTCTCCCAGGCGGTCTTCTTAAAAGTAAAGACATTTGACGATAAGCTACAGCTTGTTTGGATAAATCATCATAGAATATTACTCCGTGTTTTCCATTGTCTCTAAAGTATTCTCCCATTGCACAACCAGTATAAGGAGCCAAAAATTGAAGAGGAGCAGGGTCAGAAGCCGTTGCAGCAACAACAATTGAATATTTCAATGCATCATTGTCTTCTAAAGTTTTTACTATTTGTGCAACTGTTGATCGTTTTTGTCCAATTGAAACATAAATACAATAAAGCTTTTTAGATTCATCATTAGATTCATTAATTTTTTTTTGATTAAGGATGGTGTCAATGATAACTGCAGTTTTGCCTGTTTGTCTGTCACCAATAATTAATTCCCTCTGCCCTCTACCAATCGGTATAAGACTGTCAATGGCTTTAATACCAGTTTGCATTGGCTCGTGAACAGATTTTCTCGGGATTATTCCTGGTGCCTTAAGTTCTGCTCTTCTCATAATTACATCTTTTAATGGACCTTTCCCATCAATAGGGTTTCCTAGTCCGTCAACAACTCTTCCTAAAAGTGACATTCCTGTGGGCACTTCAACAATTGATTTTGTTCTTTTAACAATGTCACCCTCTTTAATTGATTTGTCACTACCAAATATAACTACTCCAACATTGTCGTCTTCAAGGTTTAATGCCATTCCTTTTACTTTTCCTGGAAATTCTACCATTTCACCAGCTTGAACATTATCTAAACCGTAAATTCTCGCAATCCCATCACCGACAGTTAATACGGTTCCTACCTCAGAAACTTTTGCTTCATCATTAATATCTTTAATTTCATTTTTTAAGATTGATGAGATTTCGGATGCATCCACTGACATTTAATTTAACCTTTCGCTAGAATTATAATCTAAAAGTTTTGATTTTATTGAGTTATCAATCATTATTGAATTTATTTTAAATATGATTCCACCAATAATATCCTTATCAATTAATTTTTTTAATTTAATTTTTGCTTTTAATTTTTCGCTGAGATTTTTTTTTATTTTTTCTTCAACATTTTTTTCCATTGGTTCTGTAGTAGTAACCGTGACTTCTAAAATGCCATCATCTTCATCTAATAATTTTTCAAATTCAATATTAATTTTTTTTATGAGGAAAAGTTTTCCGTGATTTGTAAGTGTTATTAGAAAATTTTCAAAATCTTGAGAGAATTTACATTTTACAAAAATTTTTTTTAAAATCATTTTTTTTTTTTTAGAGTTTAATAAGGGAGTTTCAATAAAACTTTCAAGTTCTTTCATTTGTTTTAAAAGTTTAATCAGACTTTCAAAATCGTCTTTAATTTTGTTTATTTTTTTTTTGTCATTTGCAGATGCTAGAATCACAGCTTTAGCATACCGTCTAGATGTTTCAATGATATTTAAAGAATTATTGCTCAAAAACTATTTCCAAAATCTAAAAAGTCTGTATTAGCATAAGAAAAAGATGTATTCAATAATTGAAATTTAATTATTTTTAAAAGAAGCTCATTGGATCCACATCAATGTAAAAATTTATATTTGAAGGAGATGAGATCTTTTTTAAATAATTTTTTAAAACAGAATTAGATCTTGTTTTTTCAGATTTTATAAGGATCCTAAATCTGTAAAAAAGATTTTTTTTGAAAATTACAGCAGCTGCTGGACCGTAAACTTCGATATTATTAAAAATGGATCTTATTTTTTTTACAATTTTTTTACTAAATGTATATGCTTCTGATTCTTTTTTTGAAGATATTATGATTGATATGAAATTACTAAAGGGTGGATGCTTGTTTTTTTTTCTCTGTTTAAGTTCCCATTCATAATATTTTTCTAACTTATATTGCCTGCACATTTCTATAACTGGATGTTTTGGCTGAAAGGTTTCTATATAGACATTACCCTTTTCATTTTTTCTTCCTGCCCTTCCAGAAACTTGGATTATTTGTTGGTAAGTTTTTTCAAAAGAACGAAAATCAAAATTATTCATCAAACAATCAATATTTAATATTCCAACAGTTTTTAAGAATGGGAAGTTGTGGCCTTTGGATAAAAGCTGTGTTCCAATTATGATGCTTATTTTGTTATCAATTATATCTTTTAATATTTCATCATATTGTTTTGCATTTTTTATAGTGTCACTTGAGATAAACAAAGAATTTGCTTTTGGATATAATTTTTTAATTTCTTCGTAGATTTTTTCTATACCAAATCCAGGAAAGATAAAAGAATCCTTAATCTGACAATTATTACAAATTTTAAGAAATCTTTCTTTGTGATTACATTGATGACAAAGAAGAATAGATTCTTTTGAAAAATAATTATGTAAAACCAATGAAGATGAACAGTTTGGGCATATTTTTGAAAAACCACATTTTTTGCAAATTATTAGAGGTGCATAACCTCTTTTATTTATAAACAAAAGTGTTTGTTTTTTTTTCTTTAAGTTTTCTGAGATAGTTTTTTGAAGATCATTAGAAATTAATAGGTTTTCTTTTCTTTTGTCAATTATATGAATTAATGGTAATGGAACTTTATTTATTCTTTCTTCGATTTGGATTCTTTCATATTTGCCAGTCCTACAATTAAAAATTGTTTCTATCGAAGGAGTTGCAGAGCTCAAAATAATAGGACAGTTGGAATATTTTGCTCTTACAATTGCAAAGTCTCTTGTGTTTATGATTAAATTTTCTTCTTGTTTGTAAGAAGAGTCGTGCTCTTCATCAACAACAATTAATCCCAAATTAGAAAATGGTAAGAATATCGATGATCTAGTACCTACAATAATGTCTGGTTTACCAAGAATAATAGATTTCCAGATTTTTGTTTTTTCTGATTTTTTTATTGACGAATGATAAATTTTGGGTGATACCCCAAAATCTTTTTTGATTTCATTCACCCACTCTTTTGTCAGAATAATTTCTGGAACTAAAATTAAACATTGATTGCCCTCTAAAAAAATTTTTATTACATTATGCATATATACTCTAGTTTTTCCGGATCCGGTAACTCCATGAAGAGTTATTACAGAATGTTTTTTGGCATTTATATTTTCTAAAGTTTTTAAAGCTTTTTTTTGATGATTTGTTAGTTGCAAGTTTTTTTTTGAGGCATTGATTGTTTTTTCCTTAAATTCTATTTTTTTATTTACAAAGCCTGATAAAAATAACTTAAGTATCATTGAAATAGGCATACAAGAATATCTAGAAATAAAATGCATACTTTTTATGATTTCTTCAGAGAAAAAAAGATTCTCTAAAATATTTTCAACAAAAAGAATTTTTTTATTAAAATCTACTTTTTTGTGAAGTTTAATAATTAATCCAATTATTTTTTTTTTTCTAAAAATAACTTGAACTAATTTTCCAATTTTTACTTGAGAAAAATCTTCTGGTCTTGTCTTGTAATAAAAAGTTTTTTTATTAAGAGGAAGTGGGAGAAGAATTTCAATTATCATTAAAAAAAATTATACCTCAATATTTTGAAGAAGACATTGCGAAAATAAAACACTGAAATAGAATGGTTTTATGCTTTCAAAAAAAATAAGTTTAAAGCAAGTCGAGGAGTATCTGAGAAATAACCCTGACTTCTTTTTAAATAATCCAGATATCTTAAATTCAATGAAATTCCCTTTGTCTTCTAACAAAGAATGCAATGAAACAAACAATCAAGTTATCTCATTCAAAGATTGGTTGATCAATAATTTAAAAGATAAACAAAAAAGCATAATTGAAAATGCTAAACATAATTATTTTACACAAAAGAAAGTCCACGATGCTGTAATTTCTATTATTTTTAAAGGAAAAAAAGATTTGTTTGAGTTTATTAATAATGAATTACCTTCTTTTTTTGATTTAGCAATTATCAATGTAATCACAAGTAAAGAAGATGTGAGTAAAGAATATGGACTAATTTATGCTAGTGAAGAAAAAATTAACAAGGTTTATAATAATAATGAATCATTGATTATGGATGCAGCTGACGAAAGTTTGGGTTTTTATGATGAAATGAACCTAAAGATTTATTCAAATGCAATCTTTTCACTTAAAAAAGAAATTTTTAATTCACAATCCTTACTTGTTTTTGCAAGTAAGGATAGACAGTTTTTAACTAATAGAGCTTTTGATTTGATACTTTTTTTGTCAAAGATAGTTCAGCAAAGAATGAAAGAATTGCAAATTGGACAATGACTTAAAATTGATTTCAATTCAATGGGTCGATTGGATAAAATCAGAGAAAAGATTAAGTGTTAATACAGTTGAGTCTTACTCAAGAGATGTTTTTCACTTTTTAAAACATTTGTCAGAATATAAAAATTTAGAAATTTCTTTCAGAGAAATAAGTATGTTAAACCAAGATGATCTTACAAGTTGGTTTTTTAAGAGATTAAATAATGGAGTCAGCCATAGAAGTAATTCAAGATCTTTATCTTCTATAAAAAGCTTTCTAAAATTTTTAATTCGAAATAAAAAAATTAAGTCATCAAAATTACTTAGAATAAGGGGTCCTAGATTCTCTGGCTCTATGCCTAGACCTTTGTCAAAAAATCAAATAAATAGATTGATAGAAGATATTTCAAAAGAAAGTGAGAAATGGATAATGATGAGAAATTTGTCCATAATTATTTTGATGTGGGGGTATGGTCTAAGAATAAGTGAAGTAATAAATTTAAAATTAAAAGATTTAGAAACAAATAATTTAACAATAATAGGTAAAGGTCAAAAATCAAGAATCATACCTATATTAGATGAGGTCATTTTATTTTTAAAAAAATTGATAGAAATTTGTCCTCATTCAATATCATACAATGATTATATTTTTTTGGGTAAAAGAGGAAAACAATTAAAAGCCTCTATAATCCAAAAAAAAATAAGAGCAATTAGAAATAAGTTAAATTTTCCTGAAAACACAACACCGCACTCTTTAAGACATACATTTGCTACTGAATTACTAGAAAATATGGTTGATCTGAGGTCAATTCAAGAATTACTCGGACATTCGTCACTATCAACAACTCAGAAATACACTAAAGTGACATCAGAAAAAATGAGATCAGTTATTGAAAAAAATCACCCAAGAGCGTCCTAGAAAATATACTAAGATGTTTCATATCTGAAGGTTAGTTTCATTTCTCCGGCTACTTTAACCATTTGAGACAAACATTCTGGAGCATTTTCATCTCTGATAGAAATAGCAAATCTTGAAATGTATTGCGTGTTATTGGGAAAAGAAATTTTTTCAGTGTTCATTCTGACAATTAATGCATTGTTATCGTCAAGGGTTTTTACAATTCTGTTAAGTAATCCTTTCTGGTCATCACCAGATAAAACAATTCTATGAGTGATTTTAGATGTGGGTCCAGTATCAGTTTGAGCAGGAAGGGGTTTTACTTGAAAGTTTCCATCCTTAACAGATTTAAGATCATTTAATTTTCTTTTAAGTTCTTCTAATTCGGACTTATCTGAAGTTTTATAAACCATTGTTAATTCACAAACTCTTCCAAGAGTAGCGAATGTCACACCAGAAAACTCTCCTCCTAATTCAGTCAGAAATGATGTAATTTCAGAAATTAATTTTGGTTTGTTTTCTCCAAGAAATGAAATTAATACATCTTGAACCATTTTATACTCCCATAGCTTTCATCATAGACTCTCCTATTTTTGTGATTGTGTCCGAAACTTCAACACCAGCTGAACGAAGAGCTTCCTTTTTTGCATCGGCTGTTTCATCACCACTATTTACAATTGCACCGGCATGACCTAATTTTCTTCCTTTTGGAGCAGCTGCGCCAGCCACAAAAGCTGCAACTGGTTTTTTTAAATTCCCTTTCCAGGTCCTTATGAATTCAGCTCCTTCAATTTCTGCCGTTCCTCCAATTTCTCCAATTAAAACTATGCCATCAGTTTCTTTATCATTTAAAAAAAGTTCTAATGCTTCCACAAAATTAGTTCCATTTACTGGATCTCCTCCGATTCCTATAATTGTTGATTGCCCAAGTTTTGCAGTTTGAACTGCAGACTCATATGATAATGTTCCAGATCTTGAAACTACTCCAATTCTTCCTGGTTTGCATATGTGACCTGGGATAATTCCAATTTTTCCAATTCCAGGTGTAAGTACACCTGGACAATTTGGGCCAACTAATCTTGTTCTGGAACCTCTCATTTCTCTTTTTACTCTCTGCATATCGCTTGTTGGAATGCCATCTGTGATACATACTATTAAATCTAATTCTGCTTCCACTCCTTCTAATATTGCATCTGCTGCAAAAGGAGGAGGAACAAATACTCCACTGGCATTACAATTAGTTTTTTTTTTTGCTTCGGCTACTGTGTTAAAAACTGGGATATCAAGATGTTTGGTACCCCCCTTTTCAGGTGTGACTCCCCCAACAATATTAGTATTATATTCTATGGCTCTCTGAGAATGGAAAGTGCCCTGCGCTCCTGTGAATCCCTGACAGATAATTTTTGATTCTTTAGTTAATAGGACAGCCATTATTTTTTATCCTTTACCATTTCAACAACATCTTTTGCTGCCTGTTCCATCGTATCAACAGGTTTAATTGGAAAACCAGAGTTTTTGAGAATCTCCATGCCTATTTCCACATTTGTACCCTCTAATCTTACTACAAGGGGCTTATCTAAACCTACCTCTTTTGAGGCATTGACAAGTCCTTCAGCAATGTCATTACATCTCATCATTCCACCAAAGATATTAATTAGGATTCCTTTTACATCTGAATCTCTATAGATAAGTTTAAAAGCTGCGGCAACTCTCTCTGGTGTTGCTGCTCCAGCAACATCCATAAAATTAGCAGCTTCTCCTCCATAGTGTTTAATAATATCCATAGTAGCCATAGATAGTCCAGCACCATTGACCATTAATCCAATGTTTCCATCTAACTTAACATAATTTAAATCATGTCGAGCAGCTTCAAGTTCCAGTGGATCGTATTCATTTTCATCTTTCATCTCTGCAACTTGTCTTTGACGATAAAGAGCATTATCATCAAATGACGATTTGCAATCAAGAACTACGATATCATCATCATCTACGACAGCTAATGGATTAATTTCAATCATTGCTGCATCCAAAGAAGTAAAAGCTTTGTAAATTGCAAGAATATTTCTTTGTGCTTTTTTTGCGGCGTTGCCATTTAAGCCAAGATTATAAACAATAGTTCTAGCGTGATGAGTAAGAAGATCAGATCCTGGGGAAATTTTCATTTTAAAAATTTCATCAGGATGATTTTCCGCAACTTCTTCAATATCAACCCCGCCTTTTTTAGATGAGATGATTGTATTTCCTCCGGTTTCTCTGTCGACGGTTATACAAAAGTAAAATTCTTTTTTAATTTTATATGCTTTTTCTAGATAGACTCTATTAACAATCTTACCCTCTTCACTTGTTTGAGGAGTAACAATTTTCATACCAATCATTTTATCAACTGTTTTAATGACTTCTTGGTGGTTATTGCAAACCTTTACACCACCTGCTTTACCTCTCCCACCAGCATGAACCTGTGCTTTTACAATTATTTTTTCTTCATTTAACCAAGAAACAATATTTTCTGCTTCATGAGTTTGATATACAACTTCTCCTGGTGGTATGCTAACTCCATATTTAGACAAAAGCTGCTTAGCTTGATATTCGTGGATATCCATTTTAATAACCTATACCTTATTAAATAAACATTAATACTAATGGCTTAGTTTAATTTAACCAGTAATTTTTTACATTTTTTTACTAATTCTTCAACAGAAGATACTGATTTATTGAATTCTCTTAGTTCATGTTTATTAAGTTCTAATTCAACAATTTTTTCAACTCCTTTTTCACCTAATACTACTGGAACGCCAACACAAACATCCTTACAATTATATTCACCATTAAGAAAGGTGGAACAAGGTAGTAATTTTTTTTGATTGAATAGATATGCTTCCAACATTTCAATTGCACTGCTAGCTGGAGCAAAAAAAGCAGAACTATTTTTCATTAGCGAAACAATTTCTCCTCCTCCATTCCTTGTTCTTTCAACAATTTTGTGAATTTTTTCAATTTTTATTTTGTGAACTTTTAAAAAATCTTTTAAGGGTACTCCAGAAATTGAAGTATGTTCTAATAGTGGAACCATTGAGTCACCGTGCCCACCCAAAACCATTGTTTGAATGCAGTCCATTGAAACACCTATTTCATTTGATAAAAAAAGTTTGAACCTTGCAGTATCGAGTATTCCTGCCATACCAACAACCATATTTTTTTTTAATCCTGAAGTTTTTAACAGTGACCAAACCATTGCATCCAATGGGTTCGTTATGCATATAACGAATGACATTGGTGAATATTTTTTTATAGCTTCCCCAATTTCAGACATAATTGAGAAATTAGTTTCAATTAAATCATCTCTGCTCATTCCTGGCTTTCTGGCAATGCCGGCTGTGATTATAATGGCATCACTGTTTTTAATTTGTGACAAGTCAGTAGTGCCATTGATTTCTGAATTAAGATTTTCAATTGATAAACTTTGTGAAAGATCTAAACATTTTCCCTTAGCTAACCCATCTACAACATCGACTAATAAAATATTTCCCAATTTCTTTCTTGAAATGCTGAAAGCTAAAATTGTACCAATATTACCAGCACCTATTAAACTTATTTTTTTCAAAATTCATTCCTTGATAATTAATACTATATTATGTCCAAACCAATATCCACAGATTTAGGACAATTGGTAATTTGGCTAACAGAGATATAATCAGCACCGAGATTACAGTATTTTCTGAAATTTTTAAGGTTGATGCCACCAGTAATTTCAAATAGAACTTTATTTTTTAATCCATTTTTTAATTTGATACATTTTTTTATTTCTTCCGGTTTCATATTATCTAATAAAATATAACCAACATTACTTTTAATACATTTTTTTACTTGAGAAAATGTGTCACACTCAATCATAAAATTTTCAATTTTTTTTTTTTCTATTAAAGTTAAAGTCGCTGAAATACTCCCAATTAATTTTATATGATTATCTTTGATTAATATTTTATCGTATAGGCCCATTCGGTGATTTTCTGCACCACCAATATGAGTTGCATATTTTTCAATTTTTCTTAATCCTATTGTGGTTTTTCTAGTATCTAGAAGTTTTGTTTTTGAACCCTTAAGGATTTTTACAAAATTATTTGTATAAGTTGATATACTTGATAAATGTTGGATAAAGTTAAGTATTGTTCTTTCAACTGCTAATATTGATTTTAGGTCACCAAAGATTTCAATTATCACGGATTTTTTTTTTATCCTGTTTCCGTCTACGAAATTTGATTTATATTTTAATTTTGGAAATTTTTTTTTTAAAAAAAATTTTGTAAAAAATTCTCCGCATAAAACTATTTCTTCTCTATTAGAAATAACAACATTTGCATTAAAATTTTTTTTAATTAAATGCTTGGAGGTAATATCTTTTTCTAAACTTCGGCCACCAAGGTCTTCATGATACTCCGAGGTTAGTTTTTTCAAAGCAATGCGAGAGATTTCATTAACATCCACAAGTATTCTTCAACTTAATTTTAACATTTCATTCAAAGGTTTTTTTGCCTTTAGTATTAATTCTCTATCAATATTTATCTCTGGAGAGAGATTTGAGAGGCAATCTCGGAGTTTTTCAAGGGTATTTAATTCCATATATGGGCAATTAGAACAAGAACACGAGCCATCATTTCCAGGTGCAACCGTAAAGGTTTTAGTAGGTTCATTTTTTTTCATTTGATGAATTATGTGAGGTTCTGTAGCTACTATAAATTTTTCATTCTTGCTGCTTGAAATAAACTTCAAAAGAGCTGAAGTAGAGCCTATAAAATCTGCATGGTTAAGAATGTTTTCTGGGCATTCAGGATGAGCTATGATTTTTGCCTCTTCGTTCCTTATTTTTAATTTTATTAATTCTTTTTCAGAAAAAGTTTCATGAACAACACAAGTCCCATTCCATAAAAGCATCTCTCTTTTTGTGATCTTATTAAGATAGTTTCCTAGATGTTTATCAGGAGCAAAAATAATTTTCTGTTTTTTGGGGAGACTTTTTATTATTTTAGCAGCATTTGATGAGGTAACTATGATATCAGATAGTGCCTTTATTTCAGCCGAACAGTTAATATAGGACAAGACAATGTGGTCAGGGTGAAGTTTTTTAAAATCAACAAAGTCAGTTGCTTTGCAAGATTCCTCGAGCGAACATCCAGCTCTGATATCAGGCAGTATTACAGTTTTATTTGGACTTAAAATCTTTGCTACCTCAGCCATAAACCTCACACCACAAAAAACAATTACATCAGCATTTGTTGCTTGGGCCTTTTTAGATAGATCCAATGAATCACCTATAAAATCTGCAATATCCTGAATTTCTTCGTCTTGATAGAAATGTGAGAGTATAACAGCATTTTTCTTTTTCTTTAAAAAAAGAATTTCTTCTTCAATTGTAGAGTGATGATTTTTGAGGTATTCCATTTTATTTAAAAACTTTTTTTAAATTAATATTTATATAATAATCCGACCCCATTTCTTTAAGTCTTGAAATCGTTCTTTTAAATTCAAAAGAATTGCTCTTTCCTAAATATAGTTTTTCTAATTCTACCTTTGTTGAAATTGAAAGTATATTTTTATTGTCATATATTGCATCAACAAAAGAAATAAATCTATACAAAACATCCTTTGAATCCTCATTTAATTGCGGTATGTTTCTGATTATAACAAACTTTATTTTCTTAAGAATTATATAATAATCTTGAAAAACAAGATTTTTTTTAAAAAAATCATTAAAAGAAATGTCTAGTAAATTCCCATAAAAATTTTCTAACAAAAATTTATTCCCTGACCTTTTAAATTCCACATTTCTTGGAATTGAAGTAATTGAATACTTATTTCTTAATAAATTTATTTCTTTGTTAGGGTTATTTTTTTTAATGAAGAAGAAATTATAATTAACTGTATTTGTTGATCTATGATCTGTTTTTGACTTCATTTTTATTTTTATGAATTTTTTCTTTAGTAAGTCTTTGATTTCTTCACAAATCCTAGCATTGACTGGATCAAAATATATTTTGTCAATCTGCTTATTTCCAGTCATTATAATTGTTTTTTTTTGCTTAAATGATTCATTCAAGAACTTTTTAAATAAAATTATATTTGTCAAATTATTAATGTAAAATTCATCAATTAATATTAAATCAATTTTATTGAGGATAGCCTTAAGATCATTTTTTTTTGAATTTTGCAAATAAAAAATTAAATCACTAAAATGGAAGATCTCTGATTTTTTATTAATGATATGAAGAGCTTTTAGTAGTATTGATTTTCCGACTCCAACAGATCCATATATGTAAATACCTCTTTGATAATTTTTAAAAATTTTAAAAATTTTTTCTCTAAGGTCATACTTAAGGGCTTTTTCAATTTCTTTTGATGCTTTTACTTGACAAGAGTTAGGCTTCAAATGTGCTTGTTCTTCAATATAATTTAAAAGTTTGAAACTCAAATTTCTCAAAACTTAAGAAGAAACCTGTAGTTTTTTAATGTTGCCTATTGCTTTGGCTGGATTTAAGTTCTTAGGACAGGTTTTTGTACAATTCATAATTGTATGACATCTATAAAGTTTGAACTTATCTTTTAAGAAATCTAATCTTTCTTTTTTATTTTTGTCTCTGCTATCTGCAATGAATCTGTATGCTTGTAGCAAAATTGCTGGACCTAAAAATTTTTCACTATTCCACCAATAGCTTGGGCATGATGTTGAACAACAAGCACATAATACACATTCATATAAACCATCAAGTTTTTTCCTATCTTCTGGAGATTGTATGTTTTCTTTTTTATTTTTTCTAACATTCTTTATCCAGGGTTTGATTGATTTGTATTGCTCAAAAAATTCTGTAAGGTCTGGGACAAGATCTTTTAATACTTTCATATGAGGAAGAGGGTAGATCTTAATTTCTTTGGATTCTGGCATATTTTTTAAGCATGCTAGCGTATTTGTACCGTCAATATTCATTGAGCAGGAACCACAAATGCCTTCCCTACATGACCTTCTAAAAGTCAAAGTGGAATCAACATTATTTTTTATATACATAAGCGCGTCTAGAATCATTGGACCAAATTTTTTTTTATCGACAAAATACTCGTCAATTCTCGGGTTTGATTCAGATTCTCTATTCCATCTGTAAATTTTAAGACAAGTCTTGTTTTTACCCTTGCTACCAAAGGTCTTGCCCTTTGTTGGTTTTGAGTTTTGTGGTAAAGATAATTCAACCATATTAATATTAAAGTTAATAAACTCTGGCTTTTGGTTCAATAGTTTTTATTTCTTTTGATTTAGTTTTTAAATTTACTTCTCTATAACCAATTCTTGTTTTTTCATCAGAATCAACCCACACCAAACTATGTTTGAGCCACTTTTTATCATTTCTATTCTTGAAGTCTATTCTAGAGTGTGCACCTCTGCTTTCTTTTCTATTTAAAGCACACTCTATACTGGCCAGAGATTGTAGAAGAAGATTTTGTAATTCAAGTGCTTCAACTATTTCAGTATTCCAAACGGCAGTTTTATCCTCAATTTTGATATCATTAAATTTTTTTAAAAGTGATTGGATAATTTTTTTTCCTTCTTTCATTTTTTTGTCTGATCTGTAAACTGGGCAATAGTTCTGCATTGTTTGCTGCATATCTTCTCTAATTTTTGAAACTAAGTTTTTCCCATTAGAATTTCTTATTTTTTCGAATCTCAAGATAATTTTTTTGTAGTCTTCTTTACTTATACTATTATTTTTGCTTTTTGGTTTAATTATTTTCGAACATTTAGTCGCTGCAGATTTTCCGAAAACCACTAAATCAAGTAGTGAGTTTGAACCAAGTCTATTAGCTCCGTGTACTGAGACACAGGCAGCTTCTCCAACAGACATAAGCCCAGGAACGACTTTCTCTTTACCTTTAGGATCGATTTTTAAAACTTCACCATAAATGTTTGTGGGTATTCCTCCCATATTATAGTGAACAGTTGGTTGCACTGGAATTGGTTCTTTTCTGACATCCACGCCAGCAAAAATTTTTGCAGATTCTGTTATTCCAGGTAATCTTTCTTCTAGAACTTTTTGATCTAAATGACTTAAATTAAGATGTATGTGATCCTTGTTTGGACCGCATCCTCTTCCTTCCATAATTTCATTTGTCATTGATCTTGAGACTACGTCCCTACTTGCAAGATCTTTTGCGTTTGGAGCATAGCGTTCCATAAATCTTTCACCCTTTGAATTTGTTAAATAACCACCTTCTCCTCTGGCACCTTCGGTAATTAAAACCCCCACACCATAAATTCCAGTTGGATGAAATTGAGTAAATTCCATATCTTGAAGTGGTAAACCAGCTCTCAGAACCATTCCGCCTCCATCTCCAGTGCAGGTGTGAGCTGATGTACAAGAAAAATAGGCTCTTCCATAACCTCCAGTTGCAAGAATGACCATTTTAGTTGAAAAAAGATAATATTTTCCATCATGAAGGTTTATTGTCATAACTCCTACGCATTCATTTTTCTTATTCATAACTAAATCAATCACAAAATGTTCAATAAAGAATTCTGCATCATTAGAGATAGACTGTTGATAAAGTGTGTGAAGCATTGCATGTCCAGTGCGATCAGCTGCAGCACATGTTCTTTGGGCAATTCCCTCACCAAAGTGAGTTGTCATACCACCAAATGGTCTTTGATAAATTTTGCCTTTTTCAGTTCTTGAAAAAGGAACTCCAAAATGTTCTAGCTCTATCACTGCTTCAGGAGCTTCTTTGCACATAAAAGCTATTGCATCTTGATCACCAAGCCAGTCTGATCCTTTAACTGTATCGTACATATGCCATGTCCAGTCATCCTCACCCATATTGCCAAGTGCAGCACTAATACCCCCCTGAGCAGCAACTGTATGACTGCGAGTTGGAAAAACTTTAGAAATGCAAGCGGTTTTTAAATTTGAAGACGCACAACCCATTACCGACCTTAGACCAGAACCACCAGCCCCAACAACAACAACATCAAATTCTAACTTTACTAAATCTTTATTCATAAAATATTTGTAGTAGATAAAAGACAAAAAGTAATAATAGAAAAGATAGTAATTAAAAAAAGGTTTTTCAAAATTAAAATTATTTTTTTTGTTTTATGATTATGAATGTAATCATCAGTAATTGATGACAATCCAATGTTTGAATGTAAGATTATTGATGTTATTAAAATGAAAAAAATAAAAGAATTCTTATAGTTTTTAAACCATTCAATTACTTCAAAATAATCTTCAAGATTAAGCTTTATCAAGGAAATTGAGACATACAAAAAAAGAAAAAGAAAAATAACAGCATACACTTTTTGTAATACCCAGTTGGTTGAATAATCTTTTTTCATCAAAAAATTTCCAGTAAAATTGAAATATATATAGACAAACTTATTGAAACTACAACTATGGAGTAACCAAAAATAGCTGCAGATCTATTTTCCATGAATAAGCCAAAATCCCAAAAAATGTGCCTTATTCCATTTAACATATGATAAGTGAATACCATTATGGAAAAAAAAATTATCAATCTCATTGGAATAAAACTCATAAATTTGATGTAATTATTATAAGTATTTTCACCTAATGATAAACTCAATAACCAAAGTAAAACTATAATTAAAATTAAGTTAAGGCAAAAACCTGTAACTCTGTGGGTTATGGATAGAATTGATGTAATTTGAGGTTTGTAAATTTGTAAGTGAGGTGAAATTGGAAATTGTTCTTTTCTCATCAGGCTTTAATTGGGATTAAAACAGAGTATTCAAGGTCTAATACAATGTTTTCATTGAGTTTATCTTTGTCTGGGAATGAAATTTCAGAATTATTTTTTGATGCGATAGTTCTTAAAAAAAGAGAACCGAAGTTTTGATTGATTTTTTCTTTATTTAGAATTTTTGACCAAGCATAAATTGTATCACCAGCAAAAGTTGGAGCAGAATGTTTGCCGGAGTGTATTGCAGAAATTTTAAATGCATTAGCCAAACCATTGCAACTTATAGCTCTTGCAAGTGAGATTATATATCCACCGTAAATAATTCTTTTTCCAAATCTCCCTTTTTTCTCTACATGTTGATTGAAATGAACTCTGGCATTGTTTTGATATAATCTTGTTGCAATTTGATGCTCGGCTTCTTCAATTGTTTGTCCATCTAAATGATCAATTTCTTCTCCTATTTTATAATCATCATAAAAGAAATGGCTGCCCGTAATTTTTGGCGACCATTCATTATTTTTAAAGTTTTCGGGGACATAAAAATCTGAAGTTTTAACTCTTTTTGGAAGTGCTGGAATTATATTTTCGAAAGAATCGATCATTTCTTCTCTTTTTTTTCTCATCATTAGCCATCTATAATAAGATAAAACAATCTCACCTTTTTGGTTTTTTCCAATTGATTCAACATAAACGGTTCCTGTCTTTCCATTTGAGTTTTCTTTAAGACCTATTATTTTAGATGTAGCACTAACTGTATCTCCAACAAAAACTGGCTTTTTGAAATTAACACCTGCATAACCAAGATTAGCTATAGCATTAAGTGATAAGTCTGGTACAGTTCTTCCAAAGACCATATGAAATAAAAGGATGTCATCTAATGGTATCTTTTCAAAACCAAGTTTTTTAGAAAATTCTTTTGAATAATTCAGTGCAAATCGACTACCCGTTGTTGAAAGATAAATAGATACATCTCCATCAGTTATTGTTCGTGGAACACTATGATGAATTTCTTCTCCTAGTTTGTAATCTTCAAAATATCTGCTTTTAAAATTTTTCATTATTTAGTTTTTTTAATTGCTAATTCTGCTATTTGAACGGAATTTAATGCCGCTCCCTTCCTTAAATTATCTGCTACCACCCACATGCCCAATGACTTTTTATCTTTTAATCTAATCCTACTTACAAAAACATTATCTTCACCAGCTGATTCATCTGGAGTTACATATCCTCCATCAATATGTTCATCAACAACACTTAATCCTTTTGTTTTTTTCATCTTACCGATAGCTTTTTTTAAATCTATTTCCTTATCTGTTTCAATGAAAATTGACTCAGCATGCCCTACAAAAACTGGGACTCTCACGCATGTTGCAAAAATATCAATTTTAGATTTTAAAATTTTTTGTGTTTCTTCCAACATCTTATTTTCTTCTTTTGTATGTCCTCCTTCAAGAAAAGTATCTATATGGGGGATAATATTAAAAGCAATTCTTTTACTAAAAACCTTTGGCTCAAGAGGTTTGTTTTTGTATACATCAAGTGTTTGATGAAACAACTCATCCATTGCTGCTTTACCAGCTCCAGAGGTTGACTGATAAGTAGATACTATAATTTTTTTAATCTTAAATAAATCATGTAAAGGTTTTAGGGCTAAAACCATTTGGATTGTTGAACAGTTTGGGTTTGATATAATGTTTTTTTTTTGCAAATATATATCCTCTGGATTGACTTCAGGTACGACTAGGGGGACATCTTTTTTCATTCTAAAATAAGATGTGTTATCAATAACCAATGCCCCTTTTTTTGCTATCTTCGGAACAAATTCTTTCGAAATCTGAGAACCAGGAGATGACAAAACAATGTCAATTTCTTTAAAATCAAATTTTTCTAAATTTTGAACAACTATTTCTTTATTTTCTCCATAATTGATTTTTGATCCTTCAGATTTAGCAGATGCTAAAGCAAAAATTTTATTAATTGGAAATTTTCTAAACTCGAGAATGTTAAGAATCTCACGCCCTACATTTCCAGTTGCACCAACAACCGCAACATTATGTTTTTTCATTATTTAATCCTTCTATAACTAAATCACCCATTTGGCTAGTAGAGACATAATCTTCATTATTATTTGAAATATCTTTTGTTCTATAACCTTTTTCAAGTATAGAGTTAACCACACTATTTATTAATTCTGAAATATCATTTCTTAAAAATGAATATTTGAACATCATACTTACACTTAAGATCATAGCTAATGGATTGGCTATGCCTTTTCCAGCAATATCTGGAGCAGATCCGTGAACGGGTTCATACATTGCTTTTTTTTGTCCATTTCTATTAAAACCTATTGATGCAGATGGAAGCATTCCTAAAGATCCGGTTAACATTGATGCACAATCTGACAAAATATCCCCAAACATATTTGTTGTAACAATAACATCAAATTGTTTGGGGTTTCTTACAAGCTGCATAGATGCGTTGTCAACATACATATGTGTAAGTTCCACATCAGGAAATTGTTTTCCTGTGTTAGAGATTATTTCTCTCCATAGCTCTGTCGATTCTAAAACATTTGCTTTATCAACTGAACATAATTTTTTTGATCTTTGACTAGCAGTCTCAAAAGCAACTTTAGCAATTCTTTCAATTTCATCTGAAGTGTAAACTAATGTGTTAAATCCCTTTGATTTATTCTCTGATATTATTTCAATTCCTCTAGGTTCGCCAAAATAAATTCCACTTGTCAATTCTCTTATTATAAGTATATCTAATCCTTGAATAATTTCAGGTTTGAGTGTTGATGAATCTACTAAAGAGTCAAAAACAATCGCAGGTCTAAAATTTGCAAACAGATCTAATTCTTTTCTTATCTTTAACAACCCTCTTTCAGGTCTTTTTTCAAAAGTTAGTCCTTCCCATTTTGGGCCGCCTACCGCTCCCAAAATTATAGCATCAGAGTGTTTAATTTTGTCCAAGGTTTCATTGGATAATGGAATTCCATTTTTATCAATTGATGCTCCTCCAACAAGATGTTCAGTACATTCTATATCAATAGAAGTGTTTTTGTTTACCCAATTAAGAATTTTTTTTGCTTCAATTGAGATTTCTTTTCCTATTCCATCTCCAGGTAATAGGGAAATAGTGACTTTCTTTTTCATTATGTAATTTTCTATTCAAAAATTAGTTTTTTTTTTGAGTTATCCATGGTTTATTTTTTTCAAGTTGAGTTTCATATTTATCAATCTTGAATGATTCCTTCAGTGTCAATGCAATGTCATCGAGACCTTCAAGAAGACATTTTTTTCTAAATTGATCAATATAAAATTCAAATTCCTTTTCACTTTCAGTTTCTATTTTTTGATTGACAAGATCTATTGTAATTAGTTTTTTTTTGTTTGCCTCATCCATAAGATAATCCACTTTTTTTTGATCCAATTTAATTGGAAGGATACCGTTCTTAAAACAATTATTAAAAAAGATATCTGCAAAACTTGGGGCAATTATTGATTTAAAACCAAAATCTAGTAATGACCAAGGTGCGTGTTCTCTGCTACTTCCACAACCAAAGTTTTCTCCAGTTATCAATATTTTTGCTTCCTTATAAGGTTCCCAATTTAAAACGAAATCATTTTTTATATTTCCTTTCAAATCGTATCTTAATTCATAAAATAAGTTTTTTCCTAATCCTGACCTTTTAATTGTTTTTAAAAATTGTTTTGGAATGATCATATCTGTGTCAATGTTTATCATTGGAAGTGGAGCTGCGACTCCTTTAATTTTTTCAAACTTTTCCATCTACAAGTCCTCAACTAAACTTAATTTTCCTCTAATGGCTGATGCAGCTGCAATTGCAGGGCTTACTAAATGAGTTCTGCCTAATCTTCCTTGTCTTCCCTCAAAATTTCTATTGGAGGTTGATGCGCATCTTTCTTTGGGCTTTAACTGATCAGGATTCATTGCTAGGCACATAGAACACCCTGGTTCACGCCAGTCAAACCCAGCATTAATAAGAATTTTATCTAAACCCTCTTGTTCAGCTTGCTGTTTTACTAAACCTGATCCAGGAACTATCATGGCATCAACACTTACTTTTTTTCCATTCACTACTTTTGCCACTTCTCTTAAATCTTCAATTCTTCCATTAGTGCAAGAGCCAATGAAAACTTTATCAATTTTAATATCTTTTATTTTCTGATTAGGTTTCAAACCCATATATTCTAATGATCTTTTTATGGCATTTTTTTTATTAATGTCTTTTATGTTTTTAGGGTCCGGTACATATCCATTAATTGGTGCGACATCCTGTGGACTGGTCCCCCACGTTACTTGAGGTTCAATGGAATCAGCTTTTATTGTCACTTCTTTGTCATATCTTGCTTCAGTATCGGATGGAAGACTTTTCCAATATCTGATAGCTTTCTCCCAATTTTCTCCCCTTGGAGCGTAAGGTCTACCTTTAATATAATTTAATGTTTTTGAATCGGGCGCTATTAGTCCAGCTCTAGCTCCTGCTTCAATGCTCATATTGCATATCGTCATTCTTCCTTCCATCGAGAGTTTTCTTATTGCCTCTCCTGAATATTCAATAACATAACCTGTGCCCCCTGCTGTACCAATTTGTCCTATAATTTTAAGAATTATATCTTTAGATGTTACACTGGGGCTTACCTTGCCTTCAACAGTAATTCTCATATTTTTTGCTGGTTTTTGAATAAGAGTTTGTGTTGCAAGAACGTGTTCAACTTCGCTTGTTCCAATGCCAAATGCCAGAGCTCCGAAAGCTCCGTGTGTTGCAGTGTGACTATCACCGCAGACTATTGTCATTCCTGGTTGAGTAATACCTTGTTCAGGGCCAACTATATGCACTATGCCTTGCCTTTTATCCAATAATGGAAAAAGATTAATGTTAAATTCTTCACAGTTTTGTTCAAGTGTTTCTACTTGGATCCTACTTTCTTTGTTTTTTATACCATTAGAGCGATCAGAAGTAGGAACATTATGATCAGCAACTGCAAAAGTATAATGAGGTTTTCTTACTTTTCTTTTTGTATTTCTCAGTCCTTCGAATGCTTGGGGGCTTGTTACTTCGTGAACTAAATGTCGATCAATATAAATCAAACAAGTTCCATCTTGTTTTTGTTCAACAAGATGACTATTCCAAATTTTGTCAAAAATGGTTTGAGGTTTCATAATATTTTGAAAAGTTTATAAATGAAAAATTATTTTTTTTCATCACCTATAATTTTTTCATTTTTTTTAGAATCGTTTTTTTTTGGATTGTCATTGGAATTTTTCTTCTCTATTTTTTCTGACAAAACATTCTCATTCTCTTGATTAGATTCAACATTTTTATCACTTTCTAAAATATTTTTTTCAGTGACATCTTCGCCAGTTTTAAAAATTCCTTTTTCAGAAATTCTTGCTGATTTACCGCTCCTATTTCTTAGATAATAAAGTTTTGATCGTCTTACATCACCACTTTTTATTAATTCAATTTTACTTATTTGAGGAGAATATAAAGGTAATATTCTCTCAATTCCTTCACCATAAGAAATTTTTCTAACTGTGAAAGATGAATTTAAACCTGAATTTTTAACACTTATGCAGACTCCCTCAAAAATCTGGATTCTTTCTTTTTCACCTTCTTTTACTTTTAAATGTACTTTAAGTGTATCTCCTGAGCTAAAATTTGGGAAAGATTTTCCTGAGGAAAGTTCTTTTTGATGATTTTTTTCATAATCTTGTAATGTTTTCATAATCTTATCCTATACTATTTCTTCATCTTATACTGTTTAAATAAATCTGGTCTTATCTTTTTAGTTTTTTCTAATGATTTTTTCAATCTCCAATCTGAAATTTTTTTATGATCGCCACTTAAAAGAATATCTGGGGGCCTCATTTTTTTCCATTCTAGAGGTTTGGTATATTGAGGATATTCTAACAAGTTGTTCTCAAAACTTTCAGAACATAAACTTTTATTATTACCTAATACTTCAGGAATCAATCTTACGCAAGCATCAATTAATATAAATGCTGCTGTTTCTCCTCCAGATAAAATATAATCCCCAACCGAAATTTCCTCAATTTTGTTGTATTTAATAAATCTTTCGTCAATACCTTCATACCTTCCACAAACAATTATTATGTTATCAAAATTTTTGATTCTTTTTGCAGTTTTTTGGGAAAATTTTTTTCCACCAGGGGTTAAATAGATTATTTTTTGTTTTTTATTTTTTTTTTTCGCAAATTCAAGTGAATCCTGAAGAACATCAGGTTGAATAATCATTCCAGCACCACCACCGAAAGGTTTGTCATCAACAGTTTTAGATTTTTTTTTAGAGAAATCTCTGATATTTATAGTTTCTATTTTAAATATCTTATTTTTTAGTGCTTTCCCAATTATTGAATATTTAAGTGGACCAGGAAACATCTCCGGGAATAATGTTAGTATTTTAAATTTCATAATAAATTGGGTTAAGTTTAATTTTTTGTTTTTTTAGGTTTATACTAATAATATGATGTTCGTTGTATGGAACTAATAGTTCTCCTTTTTTAAGGATTATCTCAAAATAATCTCCTGCACCATGATTAAAAATATTCTTAATTTTACCTATATTTTTTTCTTTAATATAAACACCAATTCCAATCAAATCGTGATAATAAAACTGATTTTTTTTTAATTTAGGCAATAATTTTTTTTCTAAAAAAATTGATTTTCCTACAAATTTTTTTGCTTCTTCAGGAGAATCAATTTTATAAATTTTTCCAATAAGATTTTTACCTTTGTTACTTAATTCTAAATTAATTTTTTCATTTTCTTTAGAAAAAAAATTTGTGAATTTCAGAATATCATTTTTATTTTGGAAAAAACTTTGAACAATTAAGTTCCCATTGATCCCGAGAGTTTTCCCAAATTTTGCAACCAATAACATTAGGTTTTTTTTTCCTGAGACTATTTTGTTTTCTCCCTAGAATATTAGCTTCAAGTTACCATAACTATTTTTTATCTTCATCAGGGTTAATTGCCTTCTGGTCTGGTTTTGCTTGCTGTGCTTGTTCGAGTTTAGTTGGTTCAGCTGGTTTTGCTTGTTGTGTTTGTTCGGGTTTAGTTGGTTCAGCTGGTTTTGCTTGCTGTGCTTGTTCGGGTTTAGTTGGTTCAGCTGGTTTTGCTTGTTGTGCTTGTTCGGGTTTAGTTGGTTCAGCTGGTTTTGCTTG
>MDTE01022003.1_pt1 | contig 59881 bp, 40 predicted proteins | sample 811231 | NCBI WGS metagenome assembly MDTE01 (sample SAMN05326651, study PRJNA326480) | marine metagenome | isolation source: seawater | place: Indian Ocean: Red Sea | collected 2010
AGGGGGCGTTTTATGCGTTCGGCGCGCTGGGTGTGCTCTGGATTCCGTTTTGGTTGGCTTTGAGCGAGGACGTCGGTCGCGGCGAGACGACGCCGCCGACGCCGAGAAGAGACGACGAAAACGAAGACGACGAAAACGAGTCGGAGACGGCGCGATTGACCGATCCAGTCGCGTCGACGTCCGACTGGCATCGTTCATTCGCCGTGTGGCGAGCGCTCATGCGTAGGCGAGAGGTTCGCGCGATATGCGTCGCCCAGTTTACTCAGTCGTGGGGCATGTACGGTTTACTCTCCTGGTTGCCGACGTACTTCACCGAGGCGCACGGCGTCGACCTCGGCGATCTTCCGGCGTTCACCTTCGTCCCGTACCTCTTACAGGGCGTCGTCGGACTCTGTGTCGGCGTCTACGCGGATGATCTCATCAACGTCAGGGGTGTCCCGGTGCGCGCGGTGCGTCGCGCCGCGCAGTGCGTCGGCCACGTCGGTCCTGCGTGCGCGCTCCTCGTCGCCGCCGCGTCCGAAGGAAATCCAACCCTCGCCGCCGTCTCCGTCGACGTCGGTCTCGCCCTGAGCGCACTCACATTGGCCGGCGTCTCCGTCTCACACCTGGACGTCGCCCCTCGCCACGCCGGCGTCGTCTTCGGCACGGGAAACACCTTTGCCACGCTCGCCGGCGTCGTCGCCGTCCCCGTCTCCGGCGCCGTGCGAGACGCCACCGGGTCCTGGTCCGCCGTCTTCGTCCTCATCGCCATCGTGTACGTCTCCGGCGCCACGTATTGGTATCTCAACTGCGGCGGCGACGACGTCATCGACGTCGACGCCGAGCTCGTCGACGTCTCTCGATGACGCGCGCGCCGCGATGTAAACGCGATAGCCGTCCCCAACCGCCCGCACTCATCGACGCGCATGTCCGCCCCGATTCCGAGCGCGCGCGCGCGCGAACAGCGCGAACGGTCGAAGGATGTCTGCGACGACATCACCAACGCGGTGCGCGCGCGCGACGAACGACGCGCGCGATGGACGCGGGGATGATGCGATGGATGCGTTTGAATTCGAGCTCGTTCCCCCTCGCGCGCGAATCGCGTCGCGACGACGGTGAGACTGACCGAGGCGCGACGCGCGCGATGCGAATAGATTGAACACTACGCGGCCGAGGGATTCGACGCCCTCGAGACGTGTCTGAGCGATGAGACGGACCCGGACGAGCGAACAAAGGTTGCGTTTAAACACGGGCTCGACGCCCTGTACGCCAAGCTGCAGTTGAAGATCGGGGATAACTTTACGAGGTTCGCGTCGCACGCCAACGCGGCGTGTTTTTCGATTCCGAGCGAGGTGATCGAGTACGAGTCGCGCGTGGAGGAGGTGGACGCGCTGCCGAGCGTGAGCGAAGAGAGTGAAGGGGCGCTGGATGCCGAGCTGAGAGCGCTTCGCGCGCGAATCTCTCGCGCGCGGGCGCTCAAGACGGCGAGCGAGCGAGAGTGCGTGAAGTTGGATAAGGAGTTGAAGTCACACGTGGAGGTTGTGGGAAGAATTCAAGCCATCGCGTCGGCGGTGGGGAAGGAAAACGCGACGGTGAAGGAGGGCTTGGCGGCGACGGGGACGATGGTGCACTCGGCGAAGCAGATGCAGCCGCTGTTGGCGCAGGCGGAGGCCATGCAGCGCACGGGTGGGTTCATGCCCGAGCGATCGCTGAGCATCGATCCGGTGGTGATGGCGAACAACGCGGTCAAGCAACATTTCATTCAGGGCAGTTCGTTGAGCGTCTTGAAGTCTCTCAACGCCAAGCTCGGCTCGCAAACGCAAATGGCGTGACGCGGCGATCGACGGTCGGGCGAGCTCGCTGATTGTAATACCATAGGTAAAAGTAAGACACGCGCGCGTCGCTCAAATCACGTCGTTCTCGCGCGCGCGACGACTGCATGAAAACACAATGATTTTTTTGAATTGCAACAAAGCGATCTCTTCAATCGTGGCGACTCGCGGCGACGCGACGCGACGCGCTTTCCTCACCAACCTTTCATGTGACCGGGGTCTCTATACGTGCCCGGGATGCCACCAGCGGGCATGAATTTCTCCGTCAAACGAGTCCAGTACACCTTGAGCGTATCTAAGAGCATCAAAAGCGCGTTTCTCGTCTTCTTCCCGCCTCTGTTCGGATCGTAGCCGCCCAAGTTGGCGCCGTTCGGCGCCCCCGGCACGGTCGCGCCTCCCGGTAAAACGCTCTCATTGGCGGCGATGCTAATAAAGAATCCGAACGGTACGAACCACACGATCATGAAGAAAAATCCGAGCACGTACTCGGTCGAATGATACGTCTCGTGAAAGAATCTCACCCACACCCAGTGCGTCGCCCCGAGCGCCGCGAGCGACGTCAAAAACTCCGCGCTCGTGAACACTATGAACGGGAACCGCCTCAACATTTGCGAGTACGCGAACTGCGCGCCCGCGCTCACGAGCACGGTGAAGAACGGTTTACGATCGACGATCCACAACAACGCGTGCAAGACGTACGTCGTCTTGATCGACCAATCCAACACCTTCTTCGTTAAACGCGTGTATTCCTCCACCATCTCCGCGAGATAGTACAAACCTGCGCGCGCGACGCACGCACCCATCGTCCCGCATCGTTTCGTCAGTCTCACCCTCGCCGATCACCGCGTCCATCGCGCGCGACATCCCTCGCGCCGAGACGTTCGAACGATCGTCTCCCGCGCGCGCGCGTCGCGTCTCTTCGTCTCGCGCGCACCAGTCGCGAGGCACACCGCCATGAACACCAAGAACACATATCCCCCGACGTACACGAGCGTGTCACCGACCACCTCCATGTCGACTCGCGCGCGTCGAGCGCTGAAAAGTGTCGAGCTCGAGAATCATCATGCATTCGATGCGTCGCCCCAGCCCTCGAAATTCATCGTCATTCGTCGTCGTTCCGCGGTCCGCGATCGCGCGAGTCGACGCGTTCGGCGAAGGATCGAGCGCGCGCGAGAGGGAACGACCGCGCGCGCGCGCGATCGCGATCGCGTTCGATGAGCGCCGCGACGGAGGGCGGAGAGACGGGCGCGGCGAGCGAGGCGCTCGATCGAGTCGTGCTGCGATACCTGCACCGACGCGGGTACTCGAGCGCGGCGGGAGTGCTGCGCATGGAGGCGAAGATCGCGGAAAAGGTGCAGAAGGGTGAGGCGGGAGTGGGAGGGGCGTTGGCGAGCGCGATGGGGGCGGACGCGGCGATCAGCGATCACTTGTTGTTTCACACGGAGACGGAGGCGGATCCTCGAGCGTTGGTCGACGGGTACGGCGCGCTGCGAGATTGGGCGCATAATTCTTTAGATTTGTACAAGGTACGCGATGCTCGAAGCGCGCGAGGAGGACGAGCGCGAGGAGACGATGGTCGGTGACGCGCTCGACGCGCGCGTCGGGACGCGAATTCGAGGGTTGGTCGGTTGGCGAACGCGCGCGACGCGGACGCGCGCGATGAGACGCGATGACGGGACGACTGACGCGCGATGACGCGTATTTTATTCGTAGACGGAACTCGTGCGCGTGTTGTTCCCGACGTTTGCGCACTGTTTCATCGATTTGGTCAAGAGAGGTCACACGGAGCACGCGAGAGAGTTGTACGCGACGTATCACGCGGATCACATGCGACTGTACGGTACAGATTTAGCGGCATTGAGCGCGCTGAGCGAGCCCGAACACGTGTTGGAAGATCCCATCGCGAGAAAGTTTTTGGATAACAAGGCGAGTCTGCGTCTGACGCAGTATTCGTTTGACTTGTTGGTGAAATTTTTGCACGCGCAAAACTTGATCTCCATGTTGAGCATTCTTAACAGCCACATGTGCGTGGAGGTCGTGAATGGCGATCCAAGTCCGTTCGAGGACGAGGCGGACGGAGCTGTCATCCTCACGGGACGTACGCCCGAGGCGCAGCGAAAGTTCAATAGCATCAAGGGTCGATGGGGGTTGGTGGACTCGTGTCTGGAGATCGAGCGCTTGCGTCAGTTTAGAAAGGATACCAAAGAAAAGGAGAAGGAGAAGGCGGCAAAGGCGCGCGAGGAGGCGAAAAAGTCTAAAAAGGCGAAGAAGGACGCCGCGAAGGAGACGGAGGAGGCCGAGGGTGCGGGTGAAGGGGACGCAGAGATGGAGGACGCTCCGCCGAAGAAGAAGGAGGCGGATTACCCCGTCGCGATGCTCGAAAATCCTCCGAATGTCATCAAGGGGCGAGTGCCGATTCCGCAAATCGATTTCGACGCGCGCGAAGTCGCGATTGAGGACTTGCGATGGCGAATCAAGCTCTCTAAGGATGTGTTACCCACGATTGCTTTTTTCACCTTTACGCACGCGCACGGTTTATTGTGTTGCGCCGACGCCACCGGCGACGTGTGCAACGTCGCTGGCGGGTTTTCCGATTCCGTCGTGCGCGTGTGGCATTTAGATCAACCCGGTGAGGGGGAGATGCCCAAGGACCGTGACTCGAAGACTGCAAGATCGATCCCCATGACTGAATTTGTCGGTCACAGCGCTCCGGTGCATCAAGTCACGTTTAGTCCGTGCGGCAAGTTTTTGCTCACCGCGTCCCGCGATTGCCAAGTTCGAGTTTGGAGCATGGAGCTCAAGATATGTCTATGCGCGTACGAGGGGCACATGTACCCGGTGTGGGACGTGCAGTGGAGTCCGTTCGGTCACTACTTTGCCACCGCGAGCCACGACCGATGCGTCCGCGTGTACGCCATGGACACTCCGTTCCCCATCCGCATGTTCGTTGGACATCTCTCGAACGTCGATTGCGTTGCGTGGCATCCGAACGCCAACTACGTCGCGAGTGGATCCGCCGATCGCACCTTGCGACTGTGGGATCTGTCCGACGGCGAGTGCGTCCGCGTCTTCGCGGGGCACGCCGCGGGAGTTCGGTCCATAGTTTTCTCACCCGACGGGCGCACGGTCGCCAGCGGCGCGGACGACGGCCGAGTGTGCATATGGGATCTCACCAGAGCGACGTGCGTCGCCAACCTGAAGGGTCACGTCGGTCCAGTGTACTCGATGGATTACGCCGGCGGTGGCGGTTTGCTCGTCTCCGGAGGCGCCGACGACACCGTCAGGGTCTGGGACGCCACCGTTCCCGACTCCACCGACACCGAAGAGCCCGATCCAGATCAAATGGCCGAAGCGAAACCGACCACGACCGCGGTCGGCGTCATCAAGCGCATTCCGCTCGAGACTTTCCCCACGAAGAACACGCCCGTGTTCAAGGTGAAATTTTCGCGGCGCAATCTCTGCCTCGCCATGGGCGCGCGCCGATCGAGCAAGTGAGCGCTCCCACGCGTCCGCGCGAAATACGTACGAGTTTATCCATCGCGTTAGTCTGTAATCACACCCTCCACGGTTAGTTTCACTCCTCGCGCGTTCCCGTCCGCGTCGCCGCCGCGTAACCGACGCCTCGCGAAAAAGAGACAATCCCATGCCTCACCCCTCGCCTCGCCGCGCGCGACCGCGTCTTCGATGTCGTCGTCTCGCCTCTTCTCGACGCCTCCGCGCGTCGACCGCGTTCGCGCGTTCGCGCGTCGCGCGTCGTCGTCACCGCGCGCGCGCGCGTCGACCGCCGCCGTCGGAAATTCCGAGGACGCCGGGGCGTTCGTGCCGCGACGCCGACCGAGACGTCGACGCGAGGAGATGAACGACGACGACGAGGCGAACGCCGCGCGAGACTGCGTCGTGGACGTCTCGCGCGCGTCGACGTCGACGGCGTCGGAGACGTACGCGCGCGCGTACGAGAGCGACGCCGAGCTCGAAGACGCGCGCGCCGAGGCTCGAGACGCGCGTCGACGTCGACGCGATGCGTTCGCGGCGCGTCGAGACGCGTGTGAGGTTGTCATCGTCGTCGAAGGCGGCGCGGACGTTCGCGCGGTGCGACACAGGGGGGGATTTAGTCGAGACAGAGCCAAGGTGGTCGCGGCGCGACATCGAGGCGCGTTTCGGCGAAGACGAAACGCGGAGATGGAGATGACGCGTGAACGGATGGATGAGATCGAGCGATTGAGCGTCAAGTACGACGCGCCCATCGTGGTGTTGTTTGATTGCGATACCGCGGGTAGACAGTTACGGAACGCGTTTCTGACGCGTTTTCCGCGAGCGACGCACGCCTTCATGGGCGCGTTCGAGAGCTCGGCGAAAGAGGACGGTACGTGGCACGCGCGCGGAAACGTAGGCGTCGAACACGGAGAGGGCGAGGACATAGCGCGAGCGATCGCGCGAGCGCGCAGGGCTGATCCGGAACGTCGAGCGTTCACGCGCACCGACCTCGTCGAGTGGGGACTCGTGGCGGACGACGCGGCGGCGACGGATGTCTGGGCCGCGTTCGGCGGCGTCGTCGCGCGTCGACGACTCGTCGGCGAACGTCTCGGCGTCGGCGATTGCGACGGTCGACAGTTATTGCGCCAACTCAATCTATTTTTCACCGAAGACGAGGTGCGACGCGCGCTCGACGCGCTCCCGGCGCGAGGCGAACCGATTCCGCCCAAGATGACGGACGGTCGCGCCGACAGAGGCTACGCGGCTCCGGGCGACGACGACGATTCCCGCGCGCTTGGATTCGATCCGATGGCTTATATACCACCGGGCCAGGCGCCTCCGGGATTTGAGTGAGCGATATCGCGTACGTACCACCGGGTCAGGCGCCTCCGGGATTTGAGTGAGCGATATCGCGACGGAACGCGCGAATGAATGAATGCGGATGGAAATTTGATTAAAAAAACCTTCAGTACCCCGTCAACTTCCCACCTCTTCCCACGATCTCACCGACGCAAAACCACGCGTACACCTCCGCCGCGAACACCGCGCTCGCGCCCACCGTCCGCATGTCAACCTCCCCCGCGCGCGCGCGTCTCGCCGCCGCGCGCACCGTCTCCATCTCCGCGGTCGCGCTCTCGATCGCCCCCGGCACGCGCGCTAAATTCGTGTACACGAACTCTCGTCCCAAACGTTTCGCCCGCGCCTCGTCTTTCACGACGTACTCGGCGTTCGCCGCCATGGTGCGCTCGTACGCGCGCGTCACCGGGGGCGCGATCGCGTCGTACGCGTCTCTCGCGCGCCCGCGCATCGAGCGGGCGACGTCGAGCGCCGCGCGCGAGACGCGGTTCGCGAGCGACATGACGAACGCACGCCTCGACGCGCGTCTCTCGCGCGCGCGAATCGCGTCGTCGCGCCGTCGAGATCGACCCGTGGGACCCGTGGACGGGTGGTTTAGGGTTTAGGGTTGAGACGTGCCTTTACTTTTTTTTTCAAACGCGTCGACCCGACCACCGCGTCGTGGCCGTCGGAGACCCATGTACCTAAACCCTACACCCGCGCGCCCGCGACCGCCGAATCAGAATCATCGCGTCGACGTCGACCCCGACCGCCCGCGACGGGAGACGCGCGCGCGCGGACCCTCGTTCGCGAGCGCGGACGCGGACGTCGTCGACGGCGTCGTCGCGGCGCGCGCGAGAGAGACGCGGCGGGCGCGCGCGCGGGGGGAAGTCGGACGCGGGCCCGCGTCGACGCGCGCGAAAAGCATTCGCGCGGGAGTCGACGGGACGCGCGCGCGGACGTCGTCGACGCGGGGGACGCACGCGCGAAAAGCATTCGCGCGGTAGCGCCGATCGTCGGTCGCGTGTTCGCGTCGTCGGACGTCGACGAAGGCGCGAGACGCGCGTGGGTGGACGACGGGGACGATGCCGTCGGATCGCGCGGAGGAGGCGCGGCGGACGCGCGCGCGGAGACGCGAGGGCGACCGCGACGCGAGGGACGTCGGTCGACGGAGGACGAGGACGACGGCGATCGCGTGGGCGGTGGTGCTGTGCGCGGTGGCGGTGTCGTGCGCGTGGTCGGCGGCGCGTCGGACGAACGCGGAGACGCGCGAGAGTCTGGGCGACTCGGTGGCGGAGAGCGTGTTGACCGACGCGTTGCGGGGGGCGAAAGGGGGGGGTAGAGAGACGGTGACGTCGTTGTGGCTCGCGGCGAAGGTGTTGGCGTGTGCGAGCGCGGCGTGCGCGGTCGCGGCGATCGCGCCCGAGCGTGGGAGCGATGCGGGCGAGACGGAGGTCGAGGGGGCGGCGGCGGAGGAGCCGCGGGAGAAGCGCTCGCCGAGGACGAGAGAGCCGAAGAGTTTAGAAGATGTTTTGCGCGCGAAAGAGGCGGCCAAGGAGCGTAAACGGAGAGTTCGAGAAGAACAAGAGTTATTGGCAAAGCAAGAGGAGGAGGAGCGCGCAGAAATTGCGCGCTTGGTCGTGTTAGAACGGGCGAGGCGCGAAGCCGCCGACGCCAAGGCGGCGGCTGAGGAGTTAGAGAGAAAAAAGAGAGAAGCGGAGGAGGAGGAGAAGAAGAACGCGCTCGAGAAGGAGCGGACCGTCGAGGCTAAGGAGGAGGTAGCGCTAGCGTTAGATGGCGACAAACAGCGAGAGCAAGCGCATGAGGCTCAAAAGAAGACTGAAAAAGCGACGACGACGACTTTGGCGGACGGCAAGGCGAAAAAACCTTCCTCACCCCCGAATGGTCGCAGCAATGGGAACTCGTCGCCTAGAAAACAACAACCGGCGCCTCCGAAATCTACTGGACTCACACTTCGAAAGATTCCGGTGCCGAGACCGATCGGTGCGGCGAAACCGGTCGCGAATGGCACGGCGGCGGCGCCCGCGCCGCGAGTGGTGGAACAGCCCCGTTTTAACGGCGTTCCGCCACTTCCACAGGGACCACCACCGGCGAGCGTGAGAATTGCCGCTGAAGCGAAACGAAACGCGGACAAGTCGAGAGTATGCCCACCTTTACCGCCGATGGCGCCTTTGGACGAGGTGAGGCGCATGGACGCGATTCATTCGCGAGGCGTCGCACCGCCGGCACCAGCGGCGGTGATGCTCAATTCGAACATCACGGAACAACAACCGGTATCGCCGAGATCACAATCTCTCAGAGCACCTCCCGGTTTCGAGATGACGCAACCCGCTGCGTTGTCTCCACGTTTGCACGCCGACGCGCCGGAGACGAAGAGAACATCCTTCGATCAATGGGACGTCGTCGATAGCACCATACAATCTTTCTTAGCCAGCACCACCGGTCTCGAGAATCTCGATGACGATCCATTCACGAACGCGGCGCGCGGCGCCAGCGCCACCGATTCTGGCGATGGTTTCGGCGACGGCTCGCTCAGAGACGTCTTCGCCAGGCGAGCGAGCGACTCCGAAGGCGCCGAAGCGCCGCCTCCTTTGCCGCCGACGCCGCACCCAGAGGTGCTCGCAGGTATGTTCGAATGAGTGTTGCGGTACGTTGAAATATGATGATTCGTTCAGCCATCGCATCCCGCGCGAACCGCCCCACCGTCCCGCGCGCGCTCCCGCATTCGTCGCCGCGCTCTCGTCATGTCCACGACCATCTCGCGCGCGGTCCCTCCCGCGCGCGCGACGCCGCGCCGCGAACGCGCGAAACGCGCCTCGCGATGCGCGTCGCGCGCGATCGACCCCTCGACCGCGCGCGAGGACGCGCCGTCGACGTCCCGACGCGCCCACCCGGGCCCGGGCGCCGAGTCAGCCCCGAGACGTCGCGCGTTCGCCGCGCGTCTCGCGCTCGCCGCGCTCGCCGCGCCGTGCATGAGCGCGCTGACGCTCGTCGCGCCGATGAACGCGCGCGCGGCGCGCGAGGACGCGGGCGATTGGTCGTCGCCGGGCCTTCGCTCCGCGGGCGACGCGGCTGCGTACGTCAAGACGCCGAGCGGTTTGGTCTACGAAGACGTCAACCGAGGGGAGGGCGAGCCCGCGGCGTCGGGTGATATCGCGGTGTTTGAATACGTGATGCGACGGGCGAACGGGTACTTCATCTACGGCACGATCGATTGCGGGATCGGGTGCGGGAACGGGGACCCGTACGAGGCGACGCTCGGGCCGAGCGGGCGGTTGATTCCGGGACTGGACGAATTGCTCACCGGAATGCGACCGGGCGGGAAGCGCAAGGCGTTGATAAAGCCCGAATTGGCGTATCGCGACGGTCCGACGACTTTGCTGCCGCAACCGCCCGAGTACGGCCAAAGAAGGCAGATTCAACGCGTGAGCTCGAGTCAGCAGGGAGAGCCTCTCATATTCGAGGTGCGGTTGATCAAGACTCGCCGGGGTGCGTGACGCGTCGACGCTCGCGCGCGACGTCGGGGGGAATTTTTAAAATAGAATGAAGCGCCGCGCGGCGTTGCTGTGCTTGAATATGAATATTTGTGCTGAAATAAATGGTGTCCCGTCGTCTCGTCGTCTCATCCTTATCCAGAAAACCGTCCAACCGCCGCCGACGACGTCCTCTCTTTCCCGTCGCGCGTCGTCGACTTCGAGTCTCACAACGCACGCGTCTTCGCGCAACGCATCGTCTAAAACGCGTTTCGCTCTTGCATGTCGAGCAATTCCGCCTCAGCCTTATCCAAAATCTTCAACAGATAGTCGCGGTTGTACACGGTGTGGTCGGCGTCGTACGCCTCGCCGTTCTCCCTGTTCACCGCGATCTGCACCCCGATCTTCGCCTGCACGTTCCACGTGTTGGCGTACCCATAGAACGACTTCCCGTGGTGGTACTGGTACTTGGCGAACCACGCCCGACGCTTGTCTTGGAAACTATCCAAGAAGGCGTCGTCGAGCGTCTCCCCTCTGAGGATGGATCGACACGCGTCGATGATCTCCCGCGTCTCGTCCACGAATTCCGGCGCCACCTCGGCGCGCGCCGCGGAGGCGCGCGTCAACGCCATCGCGCTCGTCGCGAGACCGATCGCGACCCCTCGTCGGGTGGCGCTCGCGCGCGGCGCGGCGACGACGGTCGCGGCGTCCTCGCGCGCATCCGCACCGCGCGCGCGCGCGACGACGCGAGGTCGCCTCGCGCGCGACGCGCGAGAGGACGCGCGACGCGCCGTCGTCGTCACCGCGTTCGTCGTCACCGCGTTCGTCGTCGTCGCGTGCATCGTCGTCATCATCGCGCGCGTCGATGTGACGCGCGCGAAATTCGAGCGGCGTCACTCCGAGACGCGCGCGACGCGATCGCGGACGCGCGCGAGCGCGAGCGCGATGGGGAAATCGCGCGCGAGGGGCGCGATGGCCGCTTCGTCGGCGGCGAGACCGTCGAAAGGGACCGGGTTCACGTCGGGGCCGAAGAAACACACGACGGGCAAGACGCTCGGCGGCGGCGTCGAGTTCGAGAAGAGACGACTGCGAGTGGGGAAGAGGGTGGCGAAACACGCGAGCGCGACGGACACGACGATTCGATCGAAGTCGATACGGTTGGCGGCGCAGAACATACACACGGTGGAGGGGGTGAAGGTGGGGGTGGGGATGTCGGACGCGGAGGCGAGCGAAAAGGCGGCGAGCGCGCGAGGGACGCCGTTGGCGGAATTGTTGAATCAGTGCGGACACTACGCGGTGAAGACGCGCGTGGACGGGTTACATGGGATTTTAGAGGTGGCGGAGAGGTTTCCGGGAGCGATTCGGACGCGGGCGGTGGATGTGGTGGAACGCGTGGGCGAACGGTTGGCGGACGGCGAGCGGGACGCGAGGCGAGCGGCGAGGGAGTGTCTGAAGCGCGGAATCGTGCCCGCGCTCGGCGTTGATGGGTTAGCGCCGTTCGCGAAGATTTTAATTTTGTACGCGGGGGCGGCGCTGACGCACGTGGCGGACGGGGTTAGGAAGGACGCGCCCGCGGCGTTGGACGCTCTGTTAGACGCGGCTCCCGAGCTCGTGGCGGCGCACGCGCCGGCGAGCACACTGGGTCATTTAGGGGAGCTTCTGCGTCGAGGAGACGATGGTGGGGTCGGTACAGGGTCGTCCGTGCGACGAGGGGTGGGATCACAAAAACCCGCAACGAGATTGGCGTTGTTGAAGAGTTGTCGGCGGTTTTTGGAGACGCTCGTACGCGACGAGTCGGACGACGCCCTGACATCATCGACGTCGTCTTCGGCGACAACGTTCGAGTGGGGAGAGGTCGCGCGGAACGGTGCGTCGACGCGATCCATCGGTTCGATGTATGCGTCTCGAGCCAGACGTGCTCCCGCGAGTGTGTTAGCTGTGAGCACCGCGGTGAGCGAAGAATCGGAGAGCACCGCGGGAAGCGCTGCGGGTGAGGGACGAAGCGCCGTGCGAGCGAACGCCAAGCGCATCGTGGAGCTCGCCATGTGCGTCTGGGACGACGCAGTGCAAACATTTTCGGATGAACGCGGCGTCGACGTCGATCGGCTTCGAGTCATGACGGAATCGATGAAGTGCGCGCGTTTGGCGTTGAAACTCGCGGACGACGCCGACGAGACGGAGATTTGGGACAATGGAGGCGCCTCGGTCGCGTCTGACATCATTCCAGAGATTGCCAGTCGCACGCTCGTCGCGTTTCCTTCCAGATCACCGTCGAGCGTGGTGGAGAAACAAGACTTGTCTCAAGCGCGAGAGGCTCTCGTCGCGCTGAATTTCGAGACGTGTCACTTTCTCCTGAACGCCTCTTCATCGGTAGCGAGTGCCGCACTCGTGCGTCATCTCAACCCGTCCACGTTAGAAGCGCTTCCGCACGTGCTCGCTCGAGCGCTGCAGTACTTGTCCTCGGCGTTGGGTGGTGTCGCCCTCGACGGCGGCGCCACGGGCGAATCTCAAGCGACCCCAGACGAATCGTACGGTCATATTTTATCGCTCTCGCGCGAGGCCCTCGCCCTACCCGCGTGGTGTTTCACCGCTGGCGTCACGGGATCGGCGTGTTCGGATCTCATCGCGAGCGTCTCGAGCACGTGGGAAAAAGCGGTCGCGTCTCAAGACGCGGAGCGCATCGAGCACTGCATACAACTGCTCGCCGCCGTGCTCCCCGAGGAAGCGCGTCACGGGTACGCCCGTGTTCCCACGGAGATCGCGGCGAGTTGGGTGCGGCACTTTCCTCGCGTATTGTGGTCGTTCAAGCACGAGAACCCTGCGGCGTCTCAGAGAGTGTTGGCTGTATTACACGAGGTGGCTGCTCAAAACCCGCCCGGATCGCCTCTCGCGGATGTCTTGACGGCGTGCGAAACCGAACTCGGGGTTCTTTTCTTCATGGTTCCGCCCGTGGGATCGCCGGAGGGTGTCAAATCTCGGCCCGGTCCGTTTGCTCGACTTCCGTTCGCGTGCCAGACGTCGGCGGTGCGTCTCGTGGGCGTCTTACCGACGCTCACGCAACCGACGATGCGAGCGCTCGCGAAGATGTGTCTCGACGTGGACCGAGTGAACGAAGAGCTCCCCGTGATCGCGATCGAGACCATGCAGACCAACGTGCTCGCGGCGCCTCTGGAGCTCACGGTTTCGTTTTACGCCACGCTTCTCGTCGGTTCTTCTGGTGTTAAATTTCTCGACAAATCGAGCAAGCGCAAGGAGGCGAACGTCGAGGCCAAGGCGTGGTGCATCGCCGATCGCGTCGCCCCCAGTGCGGCGGCGGCTCTCGTCGCTCTGAGCGACGCAGACGCACCGTGGACGGGACTTTCACTCGCCACGGCGACGCTTCAACACGTGTGGAAGACCAGGGTAGACAAAGGAGACGTGGACGGCGCGACGCGAACCTCGAGCGGTTTCGCGGCGCTCGTGGCGTGCGCGACTGACTTTGCTGAATCTGTGTCCGTCGATGACATCGATGACGAGGCGATCACCGGAGCCGTACCGGAAATGTTTGCATGGTTCGTGATGCACGCGGAGAGTGGGAAAGGCGTCGACGTCGACGTCGCCTGGAGAGCCATGCGCGCGCCTTCGATGCGCCGTCTCGTCCCCGCCGTCGCGCGCGCCGTCGTCGACGCGTCGACATCGTCGTCCGACGCGTGTGATCGCGCGGCGATGTTCACGACCGCGCTCATTCAATCGGACTTCATTCGTGGGCGCGAGTCAGAGCTCAAAGAATCTGTTCGAGCGCTTCGACGGGCGGGCGAAACGTTTACATCGAAGCGCGCGCAGGGACTCGGCGTGACGTGGAAAGTCGCCTTTGGCGTCGACTTGGAGTGACGACGACGCGCGTGAGATGATTGAATCGTACTTAGTTTTGTATTTCAAAGTAGTGAGTGTAGCGTACTCCAAAGAGAGTTGGTTCTTTACATGAAATCGTAGTCGTCGTCCGGCGACGCGACGTCGTATTTAAAATCGTCCAACCCGGAATCGCCACCCTTACCACCGGCGTTGAGAAACTTACCCTTACCCTTCTTCGATCCCGCGGCCGCCTTTTTCGCCGCTTCGGCGTCCGCCTTCTCCTTCTTCACCTTATCCGTGCGCACGCTCACGACGTGTTGTTCCACCTCCTTCACCTCAGCCGCCGTCAGGTCTCGCAGCGCCACTCGCAACAACGCCTTCACGCCCGCGGTATAAAACCCACTCTCGCTCCTCGACGTCAGGTACTTATACGCGATCGCGCTCCCTAACTTTTCAAACTCACTCTTAGACTTGGGTTCGAACGCGTCCAGCTGCACGTCGTCGTTTCCGAAGAGTTCTTTCGCCGCGCGCAGGTCCGCCTCCTCCACCAACTTTTGTCTTCTCGCCTTCTCCGCCACCGGATCGTCCAGGATCGCCCCATCGTCGTACTCCACCGACGTCTTGATGGCCATCTTCTTCTTCTTCGCCAGTTCCGTTCGCGCCTTGGCGTCCGCCGCCGCCTTCACCGCCGCCTCTCGCGCCGCGCGCTCGGCCGCCGTCTCGACATCTTCATCCGCAAACTTATCCTCGACCGCGTTCGCGTTCGCGCTCGCGTTCAGTTTCATCTGCGCCAGATCCGGCACCTCGAAATCATCGTCGTCCCATCCCCCGTCCGAGTCGCTCATCGCGCGCGCACGCTCGACGTCGTCGACGAGTGCGGGGAGGAGAGGTTTCGCCGCGCGTCGGTCGTCGTCGTGGGGGGGGGTGCACGTTGAGTCGTGAACCTTCAAAGTATACACGTATGGGTAGACAGTACGGGCCCGATCGATCGAATATTCGAGCCGACGCGCGCGCGCGCGCGACGGCACCGCGCGACGCTCGTCGATCGAGGTCGGTCGTCGAGGGGGCGAACGGGAGCGCGCGCGCGCGTTCGCGTCGTCGATCGATCGAGGTCGCGCGCGAGCGCGAGAGAGGAGGAGGACGAGGCGTGGACCGCGCGACGGATGTCGAGCGCGGTGTCGCGCGGCGCGAGCGCCCAGACGCGCGCGAACGCGAACGCGAACGCGCGGACGGGCGGGCGACGGATGCGCGTGTTTCGCGCGCGTCGCGTCGGGAGCAGAGGTGGAGGATGCGCGGCGTCCGTGGACACGTGGACGGATGAAGGCGACGGGTTCAGATTCGAAGGCGACGCCGCGGCGACGGCGGGCGGCGAACAGAGCGCGCGCGCGACGTCGAGCGCGTCGACGAGCGCGTCGTGGGCTCGTGTGTTACCCGGGGCGTCGACGCCGAAATTGGTGGTGTTCTCCGGTGGCACGGCGATGAACATGATCGCCGACGAGTTGAGCGAGATGACGCAAAAGGTGACGCACGTCATCCCGGTGAGCGATAACGGTGGATCCACGAGTGAAATCGTGCGCGTCTTGGGTGGTCCCGCGGTCGGGGATCTTCGTTCGCGATGTTTGCGTCTGACAGACGAGTCCACGCCCGAGGCGGTGGCGGTCAAGGCGCTGTTGGCGTACCGTTTACATCCCACCGACGGCGAGCTCGCGAGACGCGAGTGGTACAAGATTCAAGAGGGCGACCACGAGATCTGGAACGGTATCGGGCAGGATTACGCCAACATCATTCGACGATTTTTGGTGCACTTTCATCAAGAGGTGACGTCCAAGCCCATCAAGGAGCGGTTCGATTTCGTCAACGGATCCATCGGAAACTTCTTCTTCGCCGGCGCGAGGCTCTTCTTTCGATCGATGGACGCCGCCATCTTTTTATACTCTCGCGTCAGTCGCATTCCCGACGACACGCTCATCGTGCCGTGCATCTCGCAAGTAGAAAACGAGCGCGTGAATCTCGCGGCGGAGCTCGTCGATGGAACGATTCTTCGAGGACAGAATGAAATCTCGCACCCGTCCATCGATAGCAAGAAGTACACAAAGGTCGTGACTTCGCCGGCGAACCCCGAAGTCGTGAGCAAAGACTTTTGGAAGCAAGTGTTGGAATCGGGAGAATTCCCAGAGTCCGAGGCACACGTGCGATGGGGTGGTTTACAGCAAAGCTCTGGGGGATACAAGAGCGTCCGTGACGCGTTGAAGTCGGGAAGCGTGATCGACGCCGCCGAGCTGTTAAAGTCGCGCTTCGACGACATCGCCGACATTCCTTTGAGCATCTGGGACGTCGATAAGGTGGTCACGGGGTACGATCCGTTGAAATCACCGATTAAACGCGTCTTCTACGCATCGAGTTTGGACGAAGCGGACGATAACTTTGAAGTCCATCCCAAACCAAACCCCGCGGTGCTCGAAAACGTGAACGATTGCGACGCCATCGTGTACGGCATCGGATCCCTGTACACATCCATCATTCCGAACATCTGCCTCAAGGGCGTGTCGGCCGCCATCTCCAACACCAAGGCAAAGAAGATTCTCATGTTAAACGGCAGTCTGGACCGCGAGACCGGGACACTCACCGCCTCGGAGATTGTCCGCGCCGTCGTCGACGCCGGCAACATGCGCTACACCGCCGCCGAGACGTCGTTCACCGTCAACGATCTCGTCACCGACGTCGTCTACCCCATCGACGGTGGCATCACCGTCGACACCGACGTCCTCGTCTCCATGGGCGTTCGCGTCCACGCGTGCGAGGCGCAACCGTCCACCGTCAACGGTTCCGCCAAGGCCGCCTATTACGACGCCAAAGCCTTCGTCGACGTCCTCGTCGGCATCCTCGCTCGAGACACCGGCGACACCGTCCCCGCGTCCACGCGATGATCAACCCCAAGCACCCCAAGCACCATTCCATTCTTTCGCACTATTTCCATTGTCATAACCACACGCAGCCGCCGCGCGCGCCCGACCTCCGCGTCCCCCGCGCGTTCGCCGCAACCCTCGCGCGATGAATGAATGAATGAATGAATGAATGAATGACACACGTCGACGCGCGCGCCCCTCGACCCGCCCCGCCCCCCCGCGGCGGACCATGTCCCGTTCGGTCCGCACCGGCGCGCGCGCGTTCGCCTCGGCCGTCACCGCGCGAACCGCGTCGTCCCCGACCGCGGTCTCGACCGCGGGGACGACCGCGGTCGCCCTCGCGCGCGGTGGCGTCGCCCTCGCGCGCGTCGCGGATCGGTGCGAACGCGACGCGCGCGCGTCCTCGCGTCGTGGATTCGCCGCGTCCGCGGGCGACGAGAGCGACGACGACGCGAGGGAGAGGAGGCTGGACGAGAGGTACCGCGCGTTGTTTCGACGCTTCGAGGAGGCGCCGAGTCGAAGGAAACGGTTTCTGTTGAACCTCGCGCTCAAGGGTGAGGTGATGATGGAGGATGACGATGATTCGACGAGCGAGAGTGGTGGAGGTGGACGACAAAAGCGCGCGCTGCTCACGAGGGTGATCGATGTGAATAGAACGACCAAGGTGACCAAGGGCGGGGACTTGACGAATTACACGGCGATGGTGGTGGTGGGCAACGGGGACGGTGTCATCGGTTTCGGCGCGGGGAAGGCGTCCGAGGTCGGGGCGGCGATCGATAAGGCGTACAGAAAGGCGTCGGTGTCGTTGGTGTACGTGAAGCGGTTCGAGGAACACACGATTTTTCACGAGGTGAAGGGCAAGTATTGCAAGACGATTTGTAAAATGTTGCCGGCGCCGAGCGGGAGCGGAATCGTGGCGAACGATACGGTGGAGGCGATCTGTACGCTCGCGGGGATTAAAAATATCAAGGCAAAGGTACACGGGAGTCATCATCCGCACAACACCGTGCGAGCGGTGTTCGCGGCGTTGGAGGCGGTGGAGTCCCCGGAGGACGTGGCGAGACGTACGGGGTCGATGGTGTTCCGCGTCGCCTCTTGACGCGCCCGCGCGCTCTGGTATGCTTCATTCAAGCGTAGTCAATTTGTAGGAAAGAGAAGATAACGTACACGTAAACGTACACGCGCATCCGTGTGTTAGACTACATCTTTATCGAGAACGCGCTCTAAGGCATCGAGGAAGACGGCGGCGTGCGCCGAGGTAAAAAGAAGACCGGGTCTCGCGCGAATCGTCGAGACGCCGCACCCGCCGATGTCGACGCCGTCTTGCAACAGTGCGTGCAAAATGGCGTCGCGTCTGGCGGGTGTGTCGGCGTCCACTGCGACGAGGGTCCCCACCCCTCGAGCGTTGCTCAAAATCTTCGGAAATTTCGCCTGGAGTTTTTCTAATCCCTCGAGAAGCGTCGCCCCCGACGACTTGACGAGATCTAACAAGTTGTTCTCTTCGATGCAATCGAGCACCACCTCGAGTTGCACGAGCTTCGCGGGATCTCCCATCCACGTGTTGAATATGCGATACGGGAGCTCGGGAGCGAGATCCGCGACGGCGTAGAAACCGGCGATTTGCATCTTTTTGCTAAACGTCACGACGTCCGGAGGGTGCTCCAAATTCCACGCCTCGTGCGCCCAAAAGGTGCCGCTCGACCCGCATCCCGTCTGCACTTCATCCACGATCATGCGCACGCCTCTGGATTTCGTCAACGCTCGCAACTTTTGGAAGAAATCCGCGCTCGCGTGATTATCGCCGCCCTCCGCCTGCATGGGTTCGACGATGACGCCCACGACGTCCGCGTCTCGATCCAACGCCGCCTCGACCTCGGCGAGACATCGCGCCTCCTCCGCCGCGTTCTCTCTCTCGTATCGGTCGAGCGGATATTTCAGCTTCGGAAACGGACACGAGGGCCAATCGAACGTGGGGAAATCGAGTTTATGAATCCACTTTGTGTGCGTCAACGACAGACACGCCGCCGTGCGTCCGTGAAACGCCCCGTCGAACGATAAAATCTTAAACCCCGGACTCCCCGGTTTCGCGTTTTCCAGACAACTCTCCTTCTCTGCATCACTGATCGCTCTTCCTCCGCGTCGCCCGTTCGCCGCCGCGATGAACACCGCCTTCATCGCGTGTTCGTTGGCGCACGCGCCGCACGCCATCGTCGTCGCCCTCGTCAATCCCTCGGGCGCCACTCGCATGAGCGTCCTCGCCACCCTTTGATCCCACCCAACCGGCGGGTTATTTCCCAGCGCCGGTCTGTGCGCGAGAACCCCCACGTTTGCGTCGTCTCGCAGCGCCGCCAACATCTTCGGATGGTTGTATCCCACCGGCAACGACGCGATGTGCGCGTACATGTCCAAAATCGCGTTCCCATCCGCGTCCACGACGTAATTCCCGCTCGAACGATCGACGTCGATAAAGTACCGAATCGACCCGACGTCCGCGTGCGTCGCGAGCGCGGCCACGGCGTCGCACGAGCGCGGACCCGGCACGGGCGTGCGAACCTCGGGCGCGTTCGGTTCCCTCGCGCTCGCCGCGCTCGAACGCGCGCGATGCGTCCCAGAGGTGAAAGACGCGCGAACGAGCGTCTCCACCGCGCGTCTCCGCGCGCGAGAGAGCGACGACGCGAGCGACATGGCGCGTCGTCGCGCCGGCGTGTGCCGCCGGCGCTTTTTCGGCATTTCGCGGCAGATTTCGTCGACGCGTGCGCGCGAGACGCGCGAACGACGACGCGCGAGACGACGGGAGGTGACGACCAGGCACTCGTGCGACATGTCCGCGACGCGCGGACGCGTCGATCACTTCATCCACGGCGCGTGGGTGCGCGCGAACAGATCGATGCCGGTGGTTACCCCGCACGATAACAGAATCATCGGATCGATCGCCGCGGGCGACGCGCGAGCGGTGGACGACGCGGTGCGCGCGGCGAGGGACGGGTTCAAGGCGTGGAGCGCGGAGAGCGGTCGGGAGCGGTCGCGCGTGCTGCGAGCGATCGCGAGAGGGATCGAAAAGAGGAAGGACGCGCTCGCGGCGTTGGAGACGGAGGACATGGGAAAGCCTATCGAGGAGAGCGCGTGGGACGTCGAGGACGCGAGCGCGTGTTTTGATTACTACGCGGATCGGTGCGAGGAAGTGTTCGGCGATCGGTCGTACGCGGAGGAGGAGGTGAAGCTGCCGATGGATGAATTCTCGGGACGGTTGCGTCGAGAGGCGTTGGGCGTCGTGGGATTGATCACGCCCTGGAATTATCCGTTGCTCATGGCGACGTGGAAGGTGGCGCCCGCGCTTGCGAGTGGGTGCGCAGTGGTGCTGAAACCGAGCGAGTTGGCGAGTCTGACGTGTCAAATTTTGGGGGACGTGTGCGTCGAGGCTGGGCTGCCGCCGGGCGCGTTCAACGTCGTCACGGGGCGAGGGGAAGAGGCTGGCGCGGCGCTCTGCGCGCATCGCGGCGTGGATAAGATATCCTTCACGGGATCTCTGGCGACGGGACGCGTCATCATGCGGGCGTGCGCCAAGGATGTGAAACCCGTGTCGTTGGAGTTGGGCGGGAAGAGCGCGTTGGTGATTTTCGACGACTGCGATTTGGAAAAGGCCATCGAGTGGGCGCTTTTCGGATGTTTCTGGACGAATGGGCAGATTTGTAGCGCGACGTCCCGGGTTTTCATCCACGAGCGCGTCAGGGATCGGTTCTTGACCCGTTTAAAAGAGGCAGCGGAGGCGATTCCGTACGGCGACCCGCTCGCCGAGGGATGTCGACTCGGTCCTCTGGTGAGCGCCGGGCAATATAAAAAGGTGCTCGCCATGGTGAACAAAGCCAAACGCGCGGGATATACCCTACTGACCGGAGGTAAGAAGCCGTCCGCGCCGAGTTGTAGTCGAGGATTTTACCTCGAACCGACCGTGTTCGTCGACGTGCCGCTCGACGCGGCGATTTGGCGAGAGGAAATTTTCGGTCCCGTCATGTGCGTCAGGACATTTAGCTCGGAAGAGGAAGTCGTCGCCTTGGCGAACTCGTCGGACTACGCGCTCGCCGCGGCAGTCATCACGGACGACCAGGCGAGACGAGAGCGCATGACAGCGGCGTTCGACACGGGCATCGTGTGGGTGAACTGCTCGCAACCGTGTTTCGCCCAGTTACCCTGGGGAGGTCGAAAGCGCAGCGGTTTCGGTCGAGATCTCGGCGCGAACGGGATGGACAAGTACATGCATCAAAAGCAAGTCGTCACGTACGTCTCGGACGATCCTTTCGCGTGGTACCCGATGTTTAAACCGCAGAGTAAGCTGTAATAAAGCACGTAAAAACAATATCCGTATTCACAACTCGCGTCGACGCCTTCACACGACCATCTCTCACGGCAACGCCGCGGTGACTTGTACCTCGACCAACAGAGCAGGTCTCGCCAACTCCGCCTGCACACACGCTCTCGTGGGCTTATTCTCCCCATCGATCCACTCGTTGTACACCGCGTTAAACTCGGGCGCGTCCTTGATGTCCCGAAGCCAACACATGGACGTCAACAATCGAGACTTATCCGTGCCCGCGAGTTCGAGGAGCTTCTCGCATCGCTCGAGCGTCTCGATCGTCTGCTCGCGCACGGTGTCGAAATTCGGTCCGACCTGTCCACTGCAGTAAACGACGCCGTTGTGAATGACGACCTGGGACATGCGCGGGTCGTCCGTCCCCAGACGTTGAATGTCGTTCGCCATGGCGCGCGAGGAGACGGTTCGCGGACGACGGGCGCGAGGAGACGAGGACGAACGCGCGCGGACGCGAGCGCGTTCGACGCGCGCGGACGAGAGGGCACGAGACGCGGACGCGAGACTCATTGTGACGCTTTCGAAGGGTCTCTGAAAAAGCGCGTCGCCGTCTCCGCGAGCTAATCCTCGAATCGACTCGGGTCGCGTCGCATGAGATCCCCGACCTCGTCCTCGACGACGAGTACTTTGTCTAATCGTTCCGACGTCTCGTCGCGCGCGCTCGCGCCGAGACCGTCGGCGGCGGCGTCGACGCTCGCGAAGAAGTCGCCGTCGTCGTCGTCGTCCCCATCCGCCCGCGGGTCAGGATTGAGCATCGATCCCTCGCTCATCGCCGCGTACACCTCGTCCACGGTCGCACCGCTCGTCGGCGCGAACCGCACGTGCGCCGTGAGAGGGTCGTCCTCGTCGTACGGTTCGTTCGCGTCGCCGACGTCGACGTCCGCGCCGCTCGGCGCGTCGGCGCCGCCGTCGATTTGACAGTACACGCACCCTTCGGCGCCGAACCTGGCGTCCTCTCGCGAGACGGCGTGTAAGGCTAACGACGTGTATTCGCACGCGTGCGCCGTCGTCGGCGCGGAGGTCGGAACGAAGGCGACGCGGGCGTCGGTGACGTAGAGCGCGCCGAGAATTCCAGCCGTCGTGGGATCGTCTTCACCGAACGTCATCGACGCCGCGCATCGCGCGAGGACGCGCTCGCCGTCGTCGAGCGCGAGTTCACCGTCTGGACCGACCGCGTCGGCGCGCGCGCGTAAACCTCGAGGCGGACCGGGGTGCATTCGTCGCTCGAGAGGGACGGTGTGTCGTCTCGCGGACGTTCGCGTCGGGACGGGACTCGATCTCGATCGACGCGAAGGAATCGCACCGCGCGCGAGCGCTATGAAATGGTGTGTCTCGCGCTACACGCGCGTTATCGCTACGCTACTGCGCTCCGTGCGTCGGTCTCTGAACCTCCTCCTCTTCATCGACGCCCGACGACGAGCGCGTACATCGAGTCGCCCACGAACTTCGCGTGTCGATGCATCTTACTCGCAATCTTCCCCGCGCTCGCGTTCCATCGTCGCAAACCTTCTTTCGCGGCCGACGCGAGATCGTTCGCCTCTCTCCCGCGTCCATCGTCGTCGCCCTCCGCCGCGCGTCTCGCGCTCGAGGCGTCTCGCGCGTCGGCGTCTCGCGCCGATCGATCCACCACCCTCTCCGCCACCAAGATCTCCACCCCTCGACACATCGGAAACTCCGTCCCACGCTTCCGTTCCTCCATCGTCGGTCGCCGTCGACCCTCGGGATAAAACGGAATCGCCCTCGCCGCGTACCCCGCGCACGCGTACCGAAACCGTCCCGCGACGTCCCCCGTTCGATGCACCCTTCGCGCGTCCCCTCCGTCGTCTTCACCGTCTCGCACGAGCGCATCGACGCGTCGAGACACGCCGTAACACCTCTGCGCGCGTCTCTCCCTCGTCAGTCTCGTCCATCGCTCGCTCGTCGGCGCGAATCGCGACGCACCGGCACCTCGCGACGACTCTCGCGCGCGTCGTCGAACGTCAACACGCCGACGCACACGCGCGCGCCCACGGCATCGCGCGACGACGACGCGTTCGAGGACGACGCGTTCGACGACGTCGAGGCGTCCGCTCGAGACGACGGCTCCATGCGCGCGCGCGACGGACGCGCGACGACGAACGACGGGCGGGACGATGACGTGTCTCAACCCTCGTCTCAACCCTAGTCTACATTGGGATATGGTTTTCATAGGCTATATGTACTACGTCGTCGACCGGTTCACGCGGTCGACACCCGGCGGGCGGTCGTCGGGGCGAGTTTCGGCGCAGACAGACGCCTTGAGACCCCTCGCGTAGAAGAAGTTCTATGAAGCATGGTCAGTCTTGAGTTACGAGGCACACTAGCTACACAAAAACCACGTACCTTTAGTTGTTTCGCGTTCGGCAAATCACCTTTGGTCGTAATCGAGCCTTCCAATCCACCGTTGTTCCAAAGCTTGTGCAACTCGCGCAAAATGGCCGCCGGAGCGATGCCTTCTTTACGCAACCTGGTGACGAGGGAAATCAAATTGGGGTGGACTCCTCGTTGTCGCCCGTCGCGGCAATATTTCATCGGCGCGACACCACTCGCGGGGGCTCCGTCAGCGTCGACCAGGTCGTGGGTCTGGCGCGCGATGACTTCTTCGCTCCGAATCTCCGCGTGCGCGTCGCACGTTTCGCCACCCCTCCTTTCGACGAGCCACTCGCCGGCGGCTCCTCTGTGTATGGGCCTCGACACTTTCATCACACACGGACAGCCTTTGTCCTCGTGGGTCACGCATGAATAGTACCAATACGTTGCGGCATTGTTGCTCTTTCTGAATTTCACGCCGTTCGGACGACATCGAGCCGCTGCCCTCGCCTCTTCCTTCGTCAGATACTTTCCAACGAGCACCCATTCATTCTCTTTACCGTCTCTCGCGGCGCCCTGGGCAGGTCTCTTCTGTCCAATGTGCCACGTAAGCAGACCATCATCGGCGGCTTTTCGTTCGTTTCCATCGAGTAGGCGCAGCAAATCTTTCGCCGACGCGAGGACGTCGTCCCCGTCGTCTTTCGTGCGATCCGCCTCGTTCCCTGTCGCCGCCTCGTCGCGCATCACGACGACGCGTGTACCGCCCCTCGGGGCGACGCTCGTCCGGTCGTCGCGCGCACCCGTCGACGACATCCACCGCTCTTCGCACAGCCCTCACCGGTGCGCGCGCGGGGTCGTGCACGCGCGCGCGCGCGCCGAGAACTGCGGGGACGCGCCCCAATCAGACCTCCACATCGCATCCCGCGAGGGGGGTTTATTTCGTCCCGAAAAGACTTCCTTCGTCCCGAAAAGACTTCCACGCGCGTGAGGGTTTAGGGTTTAGGGAAGACGCGCATCATCATCATCCCTCGAATCATCGCGACGCGACTTGACGACGACGACGACGACGACGACGACGACGACGACGGGAGGGATGAGCGAGGAGGAGACCAAGGTGCGACGACGACGGACGATGACGACGATGACGACGATGACGATGACGAATGACGACGCGATGACGAATGACGACCGACCCCGACGGAAAGACGGAAAGACTGACGACGACGCGCGACCGCGACCGCGACCAGGATCGAGCGCCGGCGGCGCCCGTGTTCGGTGCGGCGTTCGCGAGCGGTGGATTCGGCGCGGCGGCGAGCGGTGGATTCGATCCGTCGAAGTTTGCGTCGAAAGCGACCGCGACGACCGAGGCCGAGGGCGATGCGGGGGAGGGGGGCGCGCGCGACGAGGAGGAGGACGTCGAGGCGGAGTGCACCAAGGAGTTTAAACCCGTGGTGAAACTCGAGATCGTGGAGGATGATTCCGAGCGAAAGACGGGTGAGGAGGACGAGGACGTGATGTTCGAGGCGAAAGTGAAGGCGTACAGATTCACGGACGGTGAGTGGCGCGAGCGAGGACTCGGGCCGATTAAACTTTTGGAACATAAAGATTCGAAAAAGATTCGCGTGTTGATGAGACGCGACAAGACGTTGAAGATTTGCGCCAACTTTTACGTGCAACAGGAGTCCAAGGTGAGCGAACACGCGGCGAGCGAAAAGGCGTGTGTGTTCACCACGGTTGATTGCTCCGATGGGGACGAGAGACCGGAACTTTACAACATGTGCATCAAGTTTGGAAGCGCGGAGAAGCGAGAGGCGTTCACCGCGGCTTTCGAGGACGCGCAAAAGAAGATGGCGGCTTTGCCGGCGGAAGAAGGCGAGGCCGAGGCGGCCGAAGAGAAGGAAGCCGTCGCCAAGGAAGCCGACGCTCTGGCGGACGCGCTCTCGGGCGCCAAGGTTGAGGATGAAGAGAAGAAGGATGAATAAAACGTCGTCGAGTTTACGCGGAAACGTTCGCCTTTGAAATATGACACATTAAGAAGACTCCGTTATTAAAGCTAACTAAGACAGTAGACGACGTCCGAACGTGTCGAACGCGGCGGCGACATCTTCCGCGCTCGCGCGAACCTCTTCGTTCGGGCACTGCATGCGACGACTCTCCGAAGCGTAGCTCACGCACAAGTCACCGATGGCGGCGCGCACGTGTCCGCCGGTGGCGTACGCGCCGTACGCCGTGGACTTGGGCACGAGCGATTGGTCCCAGAGCTGAAGGACAAAGTACACCGATCGAAGCAATCGAAGTCGCAAACGAGGGTTTTGCAGAGCGTCGATGCTCGACAGTCTCTTGTCGTGCATGCGCTGCGCCGGCGTCGCGAGCAGACGATCGTACGCGCGCTGCACGGGCTCCGCCAATCCTTTGCACGCGACGACGAGAGCGTCCGCGACTTCGCTCGTGTCGACATGATCGTCCGCTCGAGCCTCGACGGCGACGTCCGGCACGCCCCACAAACCAGCCGCCATGAGCTCGAGGCGCAAAGCGACGTGGACCACGGGGAAGGAGACGTCCGACGGGAACAACTCGACGCCCAACGCGCGAACCGCCAGGCACGTCTCTCGCAGACACATGCTCGCGCTCGGCGCGCGCGCGGCGGCTTGCAACAGAACTTTATCCCACAGATCACACACGATTTCACCGTCCGGATCGTGATACTGAGAAAAGTGCACCATCTGGAGGCAGATGTCCCACAATTCGCACGGCTTGGCAAAGTCATTGTACAAATCGCTCAGCGGTTTCAACTCGTGCTCCAACTCGTAGACGAACGCCTCCTCTGGCGCGTTTGACGTTCCAGAAGCGCGCGCTTGGCGCGATCGTTCGACGCACACACCCAAAATTCGACGTTGCATGTCGAGAAGTTTGATTTTGCTATCGACGTTTTCACAGAACGACGTGTCCAAACCATTCGTCATGCCGCCGTCTACCGACTTTCTCGCGTGCAACAGGGCGCGCTCAAACAACACCATGCGCTGATCCAAGGTGAAAGTTTCGTCGTTCGCGCACCGACGCTCGGCTAAGGAGCAGTCAACTTGTGCGGCTAATCCATACAAGCTTCGGGCGGCGTACAATTGCGCCAACAAGTCAAGGTGTCTAGCCTCGTCGGGCGTCAACACGCCGCCTTGTTGCGCCGATTCGAGCGCGCTCTTGCTCACAAGGTACGGCTCCAGCATACCGGCGGGTAACGACAGGAGCATCTCGTCGCGCTTGACGTAGATCAGTTCCGCAAAGACACGATGCATGAAATCCTGCGAGTCACCGATGGACACTCGCTGAAGTTGTTCAAGGATTTTCACGAGTCCTCGTTCGCGAATGTCCTCCGGAAGCTCGGCGGCGACGCGACTCAAGGACCCGGGTTCAGCGTCCGCATCAGCGCGCCCGGTCGCGAGACCTCGAATCGTTGTACACGTGACTTCGAAGCACGAGTGGAGATCCTGCGAGATGAGAAAGACGATGGTTGTGGTCAGTACGCACGTTCGGAAAGGTGCGCGTAAAATGCGCGAACACGAATCGCCGTCGCTCAGGCTTAGATGTTCTGTAATTTTAAATCATCACTGCACGCTCGGCGGTAAGCCGAGCGTTCACGTAAATGATTCGTCTTCATCGCAACGTGAAGTAAAAGATGCACATCAACGCGAGATCGCGAACAATTTAAACGTACCACCATGTCCACGTTGGGCTGTTCGTGAGGCGAGAATCGCGCTTCCTCCGAGCGCGCTTCGAGGGCCGCCGCCGCGGCCAGCGGCACCGCAGTCACACCGTGGAAGGCACGCAAATCAACGAGCTCGGCACACACGCTGGAGAGGTCTCCGGCAGTGGGAACTTTCATGAACAACGCGATGGCGTCGTTCACGTGCTTGTCTCTGACGATGTTTTCCTTGCGCGCGCGAGCGTCTCGGGCGAGTTGCAACAAGTCTCTCGCATGATAGAAGGTGCGCGAATCCGCACCGAAAAAGTCCGGACAACCCTTTTGGAGTTCCGAAGAGAGTTCTTCGGCGCTGTGTCGAGCGTGTGCCATGAGATGAGACATCATAGCTTCGATGAGCGCCCCCGCAAGTCGAGCACCCTCGGTGGTTGACACCAACTTCTTGAGCGTGAGCTGCGGTGTAAACGTACGTCAAAAGGTCAGTCACGCGTCAAAGCATGCGGCATCACGTAATTTGAAAAACAGAATTGAAACGGACGCTCAGTGGAAGGGCACCATATAAGTTGTCATCACTGAAAATCAGGGGATTGACAGATTGATATGGGAAGTCATCATCGCGCCACACGTAGAAAAAACACTTGAAAAAACAGAATCAATGCGTACCTGCGAGAGTTCTTTGCGAACGGAAGACGGAAGCATGTCGGCGACTCTCGAGAATCGTTCATCGGCGATGATGATGGTGATGAGAGATAAGGCTTGAGCCGTTCTGCTGACCAAGGAAGTAAGCGCCGTGAGGCTGCGTTCTTCCTCTTGGAGAGCAGTGAGCTCGTTACCGCTCGATCTGATTCGTCTGCGCTTGCTCTGCGACATCGTGGCACCACTGCTGATGCGAGGACGCCGTTGTCTCAAGAACGCAACGAGCGGGATCAACCGTTCGTGCAGAGACTTCAGGAGCGCTGTATCCATGGAGCATCGAAGAGCAGGCTCTTCACTCATGTACCGAGCTGCAGCTTGGACTGCATTCAACGCCGTGTTCGCAATCTTCATCGCAGGGGACTGCGGTCTCAAAGATCCATTCAGGTTGGTTTGAATGGGAGCGCGAACGGGTACGAGTATGGCGCGCTCCCACGTGCTTGACATGATGCGAGCCGTGAACAGGTACAAGCCACGCTGGGCCGACGAATACGTTAAAACCGGTTGAACGATCGCGCGACCCATATTGAAAGAGCCGCTGTTATTCTCTTGGTTTTGCGGATAGTTGTCTTCGACGATAGTTGGTTCACCAGTGAGCCTCGGATCGTCGAAAGCACGCTTGGCGGCGAGCGTCATGGCGTTCGATTCTGAGCCAGAGACAGCGAGAGCGACGCACATCGCGGCGGCTTCGATCGGACCGTAGCTCTTGAAGAACTCCTCGATCTGTTCGGGAATGTTCTTTTCAAGCACGCTCTGTAACGTATCGATCGGACGAGCCTTCTCAAATCGCACCAGACCAGCGTTCGTCATCAACACGAACCTCCGTCGCGGGCAGACATACTGAGTGACGAGTTCGGAGAGTAATCCAGTCGACTTGATGCGAGCTTCAGGCAACGTACCACTCGGATACGGCGGGTCAATCGCGTCTTGTACACTTCTAGGCATCGGTATTTCACCGAGCGACCCGAGACCTGACGCACATCGTCCATCGAGTTGCTGAATCGTCACGACTTCTCGCAAGCCTCTCGTGCCGCTGCCGGAACTCACGGGAGGAGTCGGCGGTGGAAGCTGAAGGTGCGGCGGTAGAGCCAAATCACGGTTCGATAAAATCAACCGTGCGTCTGAATCATTCGGCGTCGCATCAGAAAGTAACAAGACGCCACTTCCATAAAATCCAGCCTCAATCTCCAACGCTCTGGACGTCGTGTTCAAAAGTGCTTGCGCCGTCGTCATGCCTCGCTGATTACCGCCTTGCGGTGGAGGATCTCGTTGCTCAACCACGGACAATCGCGAAGGACCCTGTCGCGAATTTCCCGTTCCCGAAGCGACACCGTATGAGTACCCTCGCGACGGTGGAAGCGCGGTGAGGTAAATTCGTCGTCCGTCGGCGCAAATCGCGACCAGAGTCACCACTGATGATTCTTCGGCTTGCACCACGGCTATGTGCACCAACTTCGCACCCTTCTTCACAGACGGCGTCGCCGACGCAAACAAAGATCCTTGACGACGAGCCTGGGCCGCGAGCTGCGCGACGTTCTTAACCTCTGCCACCTTTCTCGGTGCATCCTTGGCTCCCGGTCCGACGTCGTACACGACGACCACGCCCTGCTCGCTGCGCGTGTAGAGAATTCCACGCTTAGAATCCACCACAACTTGCTTCAATGCGTCCGATCCCTTCAATCGCAACACCGACGGCAAAAGGGACGACAAGTTTTGGCTGTGTCGAACCTTTTTGCATCGCTTGCTGTGCCACGTATCGCTCTGCGCGTACACCAACTCGTACAGAGCCTCATCGGCGCCCGCTAAGAAGATACGCCCGTCTGGAGTGGAAGTGATGTCATTCATGATCGTCGCGTCCGTCGGACACGAGTACTGCAACGGATGAAGCGTCAACTCGCGCCCGCCATCCTCCAGGCACACGCCGACCATGACGAGCTCCACCGTCGTCGCCACGACGAGCACGTACGAAATCGCCTCCAGAAACACCCCAGTCTTTGGCTTTACCAAGCCGACCGCGACAATCGCTTGTTCTTCTCCGCTGTACTCCACCGGCACGTCGTCCGCGACGTCTAAACGCCAAAGGAACAAAGAGTTGTCCACGCTTGCCCACGCGCGAGAGATTTCCGGCAACACGCCGCAAAAGCACACCGATTGCCGCGTATTGTACCGCTCCAAAACCACCGCGGGCAGTTCCTCCGTCTTCAAACCCACCACATCGTTCGGCCAACCCGCGTTCTGAAACGAATACGCCTCCCTCGGCGCCTCTCTCAACAACTCCACCAAATCCGCCTGCTCGGCATCCGACGCGAGTTTACTCACCGTCTTCGCCGCCGCCTCCAGCGCCTCTCTCGCGTCTGCGCGCGTCCACCGTCGCCCATCGTCAGTCCCTCTCCACACCACCCCACCTCGCGTCCACCCCGCGCCTCCCTCGCCCCCTCCCGCGCGCGCGACGAGATCGAGATTCGTTCGAACCCGGGAGGGGACGCGCGCGTCCCTCCGTTCTCCCCGCGCGCGTCGCGTCCCCCCGTCCTCGCCCCATCGCTCGCTCGCACCTCCGCTCTCCGCGCTCTCGATTCCCCGCATCGACGCCGTCGCGCGCGCGTCCTCGCGCGTCGTCGGCGACGCCAACGCCGCGCGCATGTCGCCCGCGCGCGCGTGTGCCGCGAGACGTTCACGCCGACCCGCGATCGATCGATCGATCGATTCGATCGATGGCATCGATCGAATCGATCGGTGGTTTTTCATTTTCATCGAAAGCGGTCGGGTGGATGGATGGGATCGATGGATGGGTCGGCGGCGGCGGCGCGACGGGGGACGGCACGCGCGCGCGCGCGAACGATGGAGGCGATGGAGGCGGACGACGTCGATGGGGGCGGTGGTGATGGTGAGAGCGCGTTCGATGCGCTGAGCGATGGACGCGAGTGGTCGTTGGGGTTCCTGGAGCGCGCGCGAGACGAGACGACGACGAGGCGCGAGCGATTTCCGAGCAAAGCGGGGGGGGCGCCGGCGTGGCTCGATCCCGTGCGCGTGCCGTACGACGAGGAATTACGTGCGGAGGATGGGGAGACGTTGGACTTTTTATTGCAAGTGTACGCGCCCGTGGACGAAGAGCCGACGGCGTTTCATAGGACGGTGTACGTGTTCGCGAGCTCGAGCGGCGGGGAGACGCACGGGCCGAGAGGGTGTCGAGCGTTTCGAGGGCAATTGCCGCGAGAGAACGCGTATTACGCGTGGGATCCCCTGCCGGAGGGGATGCTGGGGCGAGAGTTGTCGCGAGAGGAGGCGGATGCGAGGCGGGCGAGGTGTGATCGGTGGGACGTGTCGGCGAGGGAGTGCGAGGCGGAGATGCGAGCGCCGACGAAGACGTATCCAGAGTACGAGTTGGTGGTCGAGACGGAGGAGCGAGACGAGATGGAGGCGTCCGAGGCGATGAAATACATGAATGGGACGGGCGGGGAGGACATGACGGCGGACGACGTCGAGGAGATTGAGGCTGAGGTGGTGAATAAAGACATGGAACAGCTCGCGACGTTTCACGTCATGTTGAAAAATGATCCGGATCAAGTGTTGAGGTACTGTCCCGAGCCCGGAGCGAAACCGGTGTGGCCTTCGGTAACGCACGCGCCGAATACTGACGTCATACCGTGCTGCGAGCGATGCGGTGCGCCGAGAAAATTTGAGTTTCAGATTTTACCCACCATCATCAGCCAACTAGGAGTCGACGCCGAGAGCGATTACGCGCTTGACTTTGGCTCCGTCGCCGTGTACACGTGCTCGAAATCGTGCGCTCCGGTGCCGTGCGACGAAACGAATAGGCGAACGGGGGCGTACGCTGAGGAATACGTCGTGGTGCACCCTCCTCTCAACCAATAGATTAGCTTTGAATGCTTAAAAACAACGTGTCGTAGTACTCAAACCAATTCATCCAACTGGTTCAACTTGGTGCCTTGAATTATTTACACCAAAGTTAATTGCTTACGTGCGTGCTGTGCGTGCTGTGCGTGCTGTGTGTGCTGTGTGTGCTGTGCTTGATGCGCTATGCCTGCTTAGTCCACCTTCTAGAGTAGCGATATCTTGAAACGCGATGTTGTTGATGCGTTCACGATCGTACATACGGTTTGGGCGTCGTCACTTCATCCGTATCTTTAATGAACTCTACGGCGAGCTTCACACCGCGCATCGCCTCTTCCCATTTTCGCGACGATACAGAAATGACGTAACAGTTGCCACCGACCTTCTTCAGGGTCTCCTCGTCGCCGCTCTTGGCAGAGAGACCAAGATTGACCACCGAACAGTGATTTCTCACCGCGTCGATGAGACCGTTCAGGGTGCCAACGACGTCGTTGAAGAGGTGCGCCGGGAGAGGATTCGTCGAGGTGTACGACGCCACCTCAATACCTGGATCTTTGGTTTGATTGCATGTCATCTGTTCTCGACAGTTGACCACCTCGACAAAATCGTGAGTGTTCCCTGGAACTTTGAATAACATTGGTTCGTGCAAAGCCGGAACGCGTTTCTTGTCGATGTAAACGCATTTATCATCCTCCGGCGACGTCTTCATGTCCACCGCACTCACGGCATTCGCCACCATGGCGTCTTGAGTGGACGTGTTCGAGTTCAGCGTATCCAGTTTGCCGCGTTTCGCAACCTCTTCGTTGATGGTGGAATTGCTCGGACTCGAGGCGCACGCGCGCTTCCGCGCCGAACTCCCGATGGAATTGCTCGGCGTCGTCGAACGGCTCTTAAACTGGGGCGATTTTAAAGAACCGTCTCGACTGTGTACCTCTAGCACGTAAGTCCGAAATCGACTCTTTGTGCCATCTTTTCTTCGCCTGGTCGCGTTCCAGTGATTTTTTACACTGTTTTCGGTGCGCCCCTTCAAGCGCTTGGCTATATGTGACCACTTATTCCCGAGCTCCATGTGCGCTTGAATAAACGTCTCTTCTTCTTCGACGCTCCACGCGCCGCGTTTGATGTCCGGGGCGAGATGATTATTCCACCGTTCCCGACACTGCTTCCCGACGCGACCGTACAGCGCGCGCGCGATGTACGACCACCTCGTCGTCCCGTACTTGTCCACCAGTTCCGTCAACAACGCATCCTCATCCGCCGTCCACTGTCCTTTCAGCTTCATACCACGGTGCATCTTGAGCGCGTTCTCGTTCTCGTTCGAACAGTTCGCGTGCGCTCGAGAAAGATCGCCCAATATCGCCACCGACTCGCCCCCCGCGCGTCCCGCCGCGCGTGCGCCGCCCCCCGCGCCCTTGGCTCGCGGCCCCTCCTCGTACTCGATCCCGATCTCGCCCGCTTGCACGAGCGCGTCGAAATCGATCGTTTCTCCACACCTGCGTTCGATCGCGGTCGTCAGTCATCCGCGCTCGCGCGCTCGCCCGTCGCTGCTCGTTCCTTCGGTCCTTCGAGTTCCTCACGGTCCCCAGCCGTCCCATCGTTCAAACCTCCGCCCGGAGGGTTGCAACCTCCGAGGTCACCCCGCGCGCGCGCGCGAACGCACCATCCGTCGAACGCGTGCTCCTCGTCCATGAACGCCTCGAGGTGAAGCTCGAAATCATCCTCGAGCGACATGCTCGCGCGCGGACTCGACGCGACCCCGCGTCGTCGTCGCGAGTCGCGTGAATGCGTCGCGACCGCTCGAAGCTGATCGGATGAGCCGATTGACGATGACGCGCGCGTGACGGTCGTCGACGCGCGTCGATCGCGATATCGTCGCGCCGTGCGAGCGACTGATTTTCTTTTGACGCGCTCACCGCCTCCGCGATCGCGCGCGCCGTCGCCTCGAACGCCCACGCGGTCGACGATGGCGTCACTCGAAAGCAGATGTCTCGTCCTCGCCGACAACCGACCGGGCCGAGCCGACGCGCGGGTGCGGTCGCGCGGGGGCGATCGTTCGGCCGTTTCTGACTCGTAACGCCTATCTAAAAAAGCGGCAAAAAATCCGCGCGCGGGGGAAAAAAGCGACCGGCCGCGCTCTTCGCCGGCGGCGCGCGTCGAAAACGTACAAAAACGCACCTCCGTCGTCGATTCGTGTGCCTCGGTCACTCCGATGGGCACTGGTTTTTACATGGTCTTAAATATTTTAATACACGACAAAAATGAGGGAAATGGAGATATTCTCAATCGACGCCCATCGTCGCGAACACGAATCGGTGATAAGGTTCCCGGGAGTGAGCGGGCGGTCGATCGGTCGACGATTGTGCGTGTAAAGATTGGGTGTTTTTATTACACGAGTGTAGAGTGGTAAAATGAACGGTGCGGGCGTCGCTCATGGTGCCGCCTTGGCGTCCGTGAACTCATCCTCGGCGGCTGCGGGTTCATCGAGTTCGTCGGGGAACAAGTCGGCGTCGGTCGCCTCGACGAAATCCTCTTCCGAGGCCACGGTGTTGGCTTCCGAGTCGGTTTCGTTCACCATGAGTCTGAGTGTTTTGTCGTTTTGTTTTTGGACTTGTTGCGTGGTAAGTGCCTCGGCGTTGGGATCGATGATGGCGTGTTGACCCGTGGCGTGCTCGGCGCGCTCGTACGACGCCAACTTTTGCCTCAAGGCGATCATCTCGCCGCGAAGCTTGTCCACATCCACGGACTGGCGGCCGAGAGCATCGATGAGTGATGCATCGTTTCCACCGTGACGAACGAGCTCGGTCGCGAGGGCCATGGTGTCAGACTCTGGGCGGAGACTGGACACGTTGGCGTTCGTCGTGCCCGGGATGATTTGCAGAACGCGCGGCCAGCCGACGATTGTCTGACCTCCGACGGTGACCCAGATGACGTACGCGCCCGCTCTTGCGAACGTTGTGCGGAACACACCGCGCGATGACGTATGGTCGTCGTCGATTTCATCGAACACGATGTCCTCGGCGCCGCTCGCGGTGACGGTGAGCGTCTGCCACTCCTTCCATCCGGTGGAGTTGCCGAATCTGTCTCGCGGCTGCATTCGAACCGTGACCACGGCACCGGCTTGAGCGCTGTACACGCCTTGCGCCTTGAACTCGGCACCTTCCAGCAGCGCTTTACACGCCGCTGCGGCGGGTTGCGACGGCAAGACTTGAATCTCGCACGGCGATCCCAAGACGGGCTCGCGCTTGAAACCGCTCCACACGTAAAGCGTGTAGCGGCCCACCGCACGAGCTTCGAAGCGAATCTCGGCGGAACCGTTGCCCGCTTCGACAGTTTCGACATCCGCGGGGCCGACGCCCGTCGCCTCGACTCGGAACGGCATCAAATCTGCACCCGCGGGGATCAAGTTGTCAAAGCGGTCGGCGCGCAGAACCTTTACGACGCCGCTGGCGCCGGCTTCGATTTGTCTCACTTGACTCGCGTCGATTCTGCAGTAAGCGGGGTCCGCGGGACCAGGGACACACGTCGCCGATAACGAGGCCGTTGACGACGGCGAAGAGACGGTGATCGTGAACGGACCAGCCATGTTGATGGTGTAACTGCACACGTACGTCCCGTCGCCTTGGTCGAGAATGCTCCCCTTGATGGAGCGCCCCGGCGTCATAGAGGACTGAATGACGGCACTGATGCTCGCACCGCCGCACATCATGCGGTTGCCGCGCGCGTCCCGAGCCTCGATGTTAAACGTCGCTCGCTCTCCAGCCACCGCCTTGGTCGAGCCGGTGCCGGTGATTTTACATCCCGGCAACGAAACCTGCGCCGCCGCCGCTTGCACCGAGTACGGACATCCCACGATGACTTCGCCGTTCAACGCCGCAACGAGCGAGTGCGCGCCGACTTCCGGCCACACCACGGCCGCTTGGTACCGCGCCTTGTCCTTGGTCAGACGCAGCGGCACGATGGTGGACAAACCAGACGGCGTGATGAGTCGCAGGCACACCGCTTCGTGGCCGTTAACTTCAAGCCCGCCGATTTCGTAATCGAGCGACTGAATGTAAAAGATTGATTCGGAGCCGACGATGAATTCGTCGCGCTTATCGGCCGGGATGAGCATGAGCTGCTTCGACGTCAACCCACCCTGACCCGCGATGAAGGTCGTGGCGGGTTTTGGATTTTCGACGCCGTTGACGGCGAGGAAAACCTTCCACTCGCCCGCGCGAGGCACGACGAAGGAGAGACGATAGGTACCGTCGCCGAAATCGGACGTGTCGGCGTCGATCGAACCCGCGGGTCCGAGAAGACGCGCCGTCAAGCGATCACCGCCCTCTAAACAGACGTTTTGATACCGATCAGACGCGTTCACGAGCACCTTGGTCACTTCGCCCGCGATGACCCTGTTCAACGCGTCGCCTCGAATCGAACAAAAGCGAGGATCGGTTTGCGCCGCCACGACTTGTAAATTACGCGGGAACCCGTGTACAGCCTTACCTTCCACCGTCACTCGCAACGAATACGTCCCCGCGCGTTGCAACGCGTTCGTAAACATGACTTCGCCCGCTTCCTTGGACGACAGAGCAAAGACGGAATTCGTGACGCCGACGGCGTCGACGCGCAGCCGTTCCTTGTCAAAGACGGCTTCGTTGTTGAATCGATCGCGCGCAAAGACGACGACCGCCATCTGTCTTCCGGCCAATCCGAGCAACATGCTTCCACCTCGCTCGCGTATACCGCTGAGTTGCACGCTCGACCGAGACGCGTCCGCGGTGGACGCCTCGAGGACGAGCTCGATGGGCGCGCCCTGAATGCACTCGCGCTGCACCCCGCCCCACCACTGTCGCGTGACGTCGGCGGTGAAGACGCGGAGCGTGTACTTGCCGCTCTCGGTGGCGCGGAATTTCGCGAGCGCGCCGACGCCGGATGGATCGTCCACGATCTCAGCCTCGACGACGCTCGGACCCTCTCCGTCGGCGAGGAGGACGAAATCGACGGCGGCGTCTCCGCTCTTCGGCGGCGCGACGTCGTTTCCGAAACGATCGCGGCAGAGCACCTTGGCGACGAGCACGTCACCCGCGCGCCACCTCGTGTTCTCGTCGAGCGGAGCGACGGCGCACTGCGTTGGATCGAGCACGGCGGGTTTACACTTGATTCTCACCGTGCGCGTCTGTCCAGCCGACGAGATGACGGCGTCGTATTCGCCCGCCTTGTCAACCTTGTACGTAAACTCGTACGAACCGTTCATCATGTCTTGCACGTTCACCTCTTGAGCTTGCCCTCGAATGTACTCCACCTCGTTTGAGTTGTCTTTCGCTTTGAACGTGAGATGATACATGTCGCAATGTAACGACGCGCCGCCCTTGTGAATGCGGACGCCGCCGGGATTGGTGCTCTCGAAGATGAACTTTGTCTCCAAGCCGGCGACGCACTCCTCGCATCCGGGTCCTCTCACGATGGACGAGGTGAGATGGACGACGGTGCGCGACGCCGTCTTCGCCTTGAGTTCGGTGCTCGATACCTTTTCCACAGCTTCTTCCGCGAGACTCGGAGGGAGCGCTGAGAGAACGTTCTCCGCCTGATCCAACTTGACGCGATCGAGCAATTCGCCCGCCTTGTCGCTCGGTAAACCGCCGCTCGAAATCATATCGGCGGCGATGAGCGGGGGGAGCGCGGACAGGGTGCGCACGGCGAAATCTTCCTTGAGCATGACGATGACGGAACCAGCCTTGAAGGAGTCCATTTTAGAGATGATATCGTTGGCGATGACCATCGTGGCGGGATCTTGCGTTTCGTACAGCGTCGTGATGATGGCGACGACGTGTTCGACTGACATGTTGGACGCGGCGTCCGCGGCGGGTTGAGGACGCATCTTGATGATCATAGCTGCACGTTTAGCGTGCGGCATGGACTCTAACAAGAGTGCGGCAATCTTCGGATCCGGAATGGCGCTCGCAAGCGTGCCAGCCGTCGCCGGAGTCATCGCGCCGATGGCCGAGGCGCTGACTTGAGGATCGAGCGCCGTGAGCACGAGCGCCGAATGTTCGGGATTGAGTTCAAACATGACCAAGAGCACGTCCGCGAGCGGACCTCGAACCTTGACGCCGAAACGCGGAACGTCGACGCTCGGAGGCCAGACGCCGAGACGCGCGAGTGCCTCCAACGCGACGGCGGCCACCGCCGCGTTGGTACCGCCATCGACGGCTTCGATGAGCGCTTGCGCGGCGTTCTGCGGTCCCAAGAATTGGAGCATTTTACCGGCATCCTTCGCGTTGAACGAACTCAACACCTTTCCTTGACTGTGCACGGTGAAGCTCGAGAATACCTGCGCGGTGCTCTTGGCGTCGCGCTGTAACATGCCGCTGAGATGAGACGTCGTCTTGTCGGGGTTCGTCTCGCTCAGAATTTTCAACGCGTGCGACGCGCTCTTGAGTCCGGGCTCCGTCGCGCACATTTTCGCCAAGATTGGCGACGCGGTGCTCGGTGGAAGCGCGAGTAAATAGTTGGACATTTGTTCCTCGGGAAGCTCTTGTAACACGATGGCCGCTGATCGCGCGCTCATGGCGTGGACGGCGTCCAACGCGGCGCTCGAATCCATCGCTCGAAGCAAATCCGCCGCTTCCTCCGCGGGCAACATGCTCAAGATGGAACCTTGCGCGCCGACCGGTAACGATTCGACGATGGTGACGCGAACGCTCGGGCTGGATCCAACGATGACACGAAGCGCGTCCTCCGCGTCCATGCTACCGATGGCGTTCGCCAAGACATCGGCGCCCATGACGGAGATGATGCTCGAGACGTGCTCGGAATCCATCGCCGCGAGCACGGCGCCCGCGGCGCCGGGACGCATATCCGCGAGCGCTTGCGCGGAAACCTTCGGTGCCATACCAGAGAGCGACCGTGCCGCTCTTTCAGACGCAGTCTTGCTCGGTTTGAGTCCGGTACCTCCCCATCTGAATTTGGGCGTCTTCGTCTTGACGACGGGCGCCGGAATTTCAATCTCCCCCTTCATGATGCTCGATTCCGCGTTTGCGACGATTTCATCGCCTCCTGGCTGTCGTAAGACGGCCGCTTTGATCGCCGCACCGCCGTCCGTCGCCGTCATCTGCGTCATCGCGAGAATGTTTTCAACCGCACGTGGATGCGTGCGCGTTGCGCGTTGCATCGCCCCCGCGGCGAGTTCGCATCCGAGCGCATCCGTTTGCATGTGACGAATCATTTTCGCACACACCTCGGGCGCGATCGTCGTAAAGATGATGCTGACGCTCTCTGGAGTCAAGTGAATGCCTCTTCTCGTAGAATCTGGCTGCACCGGATCGTAGGCAGCCGTGATGATGCTGCACATGCTCTCCGGATCGAGTTCCAGGAAGATTTGCTTTTGCAAGTCGGCGTTGATAAACTCGAGCATCTGCGCCGCGTGGGACGGTTTCATTTTCGAGAGGATCGCCGCCGCGACGTCGGCGTCGATGAGCTTGTTGAGCGAAAGCGACGCAGTGCGCGGATCCATGCAATTGAGCGCTTGCGCCGCCGCTTCCGGCGGCAGAGACTCGATGATGGACGCGCGCGCGGCGGGCGGCGCCTCGACAAGCATCGACACGACGCTTTCCTCGCGCATCAACGTCACCGCGGTGCCGAGTTCCGACGGCGACATCATCGCCGCCGCACACGCCGCCTTTTGCGGGTTCATGCGCTGAAGCACAGCCGCCGCCACCTCGCCTCGCATGTCGGACAGGGCATCGCCAGCATCCTCGAGGTCCAGCTTGCGAATGATTGCCACCGTGGAGTCGACTTGCTGCGGCGGCGGCGGATTCAACGCGGTGCCGAAGATGAACGTCTCTTCCTCTACGTCGTCGTCTTCGCCTTCGCCACCTTGCGCGTCTTCAGTTTCTTCTTGTTCCTCTTGTGTTTCTCTCGCCGCGGCGATTGTTTTCGAGTCGTTCGTGTACACGAAGCCGAACGAGTTATCGGCGGGAACCATGGACATGGCGTTAGATTCCTGCGGCTCGTCTTCAATCTCGCCGAACTCTTCGTCGGGATCGTGCACGCGCACGACGAAGGGACATCCGGGGACGACTTCGCCCGCGAGCGTCACCGTGATGTGATGGTCGCCAACTTCCACCCACAAGAGTGGACACGTAAATCTTCTCGTTGACTCGTCAAACTTGAGCGGTAAGTTGAAACTCATCTCGCTCGGTAGGTGCACGGTGACGACGACAGCCTCTCGTCCGCTCATCACGCGACTCGGGTTGGACGGTTGAACGAACAGCGTCGACTTATCGGCGAGCAGGAGTCTTTCCCCGCTGAGCCCGCTGATGACGCAATCCGACGCCTGCAGCGCGCCGAGGCTCGGGAGCAAACTGTACCGACTGCGCTTTTCACGAATGCCGTTGGCGGAGATCCACAATTCGTGTTCGATGGGCATGTCGAGTTCGAAATTGAGCGTGTACGTGCCGTCCGAGTTGTCGACGACGCGGATGTTGATGGTACCTTCGTCCTTGTTCATCAACACGGCTTCGATGAGATCACCGCCGAGCGAGCGCGGATTGCCGTACTCGTCCGTCGCTTGCATGAGAAGCGAAATCGGCGTCGCCGTGGTGCACGTGCCGAGCGCGTCGCCGCTCACGGTGCACTTGTCCGGGTTACACGGACCCGCGACGACTTGTAAGATTCTCGGCCAGCCGTTGCACGCGCAGTCACCGACGAGCGCGGCGACTGAGTACGCGCCGGCAGCCGTGATGGTCGCCGTGAAGGAACCGACGCTTTCGCTCGGTATGAACGGAATCTCAGTCGGTCCTCTGGCGTGCACCGCGATTCGCTCGCCGCCGAGCCAGTTGGTGGTGTTTCCGTGTAAATCGCGGGCCAAGACGTGCATGGCGATCTGATCGCCAGCCATGATGGTGGACGGAAGCGTGATGTCTGCGTCGACATCGGCGAGCGTCTCCTCGCCGCCGGCGTTGATGAGAGCCATGCGAGCGACACAACTCGAAGGGAACGTCTCTTGACTGCTCACGATGGCACTGAAAGAGGTGACTTCGACGGATGGAACGTCCAGCGGAGTCATCGTGTCTTCATCGATTGCCAACGCGACAATGGAGATGTCGTACGAGCCGGCGGCTTGCGCGACGAGACGTAATTCGCACGAACCGTCTCCGAGCTCCAACGCCTCGCAGTCGGCCCAACCCGGACCGACGACTTCTGCGGCAAAACGATTGAGACCATTCGCCGTGTTTTTCGTCGTCGGATTGCCGTACATATCGCGACGCTGGACGCGAATGAGACCCGCGTCGCCGGCGTTCCAAAGCAACATCATCTTTCCGGCGTCGACGCGGCACTCGTTGATTTCACATTCGGCGGCTTCGCACTTGACGTTGAGCAAGCGTTTTGTCTGATTCGTCCCTTCCGTGGACGTCAAAATCACTTCAACGTCGCCGGCGATGATACTCGAGTACGTGCAATTGTACGTTCCATCGCCATTATCGACGACGACGCCCTCGATGGGCTCTCGACCCGGCGCTCGGCATCCGATGGTCACATCCGCGCCGCCCTTGCTGATGGTGTTTCCACCGTAATCTCGCGCCAAGAGCTTGAAGTGCGCGTCCTCGCCGGCGACGCACGTCGTCGCGCCGTCACCGATGAGCGCCGAAGATATCAACGCGAGTCTCTTACCCTCGGCGTTCGTCCTGATCGGCGTCCCCGGCACGACGACGCCGTCAAGCATGATGTTCACGGAGTGCACACCTGGATGGAGCCAACGAATCTTCGCCGAGTAGCACTTATTGTCCTGCGCCAGCGTCACGGGAACGGCCTCTTGTGACCCAGACGGATGGGTGAGTCGAACGCTCACCGCCTCCAATCCAGTCATGACGCGGTTGTTCGTCTCCCAGCCCAATCCGTACACTCGTAAATCGCTCGCTTGTCCGCACTCCACCGAGGCGTTGGCGGGCAACGGAGGATCAAAGACGAGCACGGCTTCTTCCGCGGTGAGCGTACCAAACGCGACGACGAAAGATATGCCGCCATCCGTGTGAAGGACGCTGTTGATTCGCGTGTTGAGAATCCACCGTCCCGCGGCCGTGACCTGGAATTCCAACGCGTACGTGCCGTCTTGATGATCTGTCACGCTCACTTGACGAGCGAGGGCACCATTGGGACCTTGCAACACTACTTGCACGGTGTCGCCACCACTCAAGCGAAGGTTGGCGTACTTGTCCACCGTGCGAAGAGTCAAACGGACGATGTCCCCCGTCTTGACATCCTTCAAACCGTCCATGCTCAAGATGGAGCGCGGCGGAAATGTAAAACCGGCGATTATTTGCATAGCTCTCCAGCACACCGGGAGTGCGTCGCACAGAATGCGCAATTCAAACGTACCCGCGCGAGTCATCTTAGCCACGAACTCGTTCTGTAAGCTCGTTGTGCCGTGCGCGGCAAAACTTAAAAACTCTGGCCCGAGCGCCTCGACGGTGATGTTTTGACCCTCCTCCCAATGCGTGTCGTTCTTGTACTTGTCTCTCGCGATGACGCGCACAACGACCTCGTCACCCGCGGGAGCGATCCAAGAGTTATCCGCACGAGTGCCCCCGATGACTTCGAGTTCGCAACAGTTGGGCATCGCCACCGCAGGATTCAAGTTCATCTCGAACAAGCCGCGCGGGAGCGGCACCATGGTGATGCCGTCCATTTTGGTAATTTTCGGCAATTCAATTTCGTTCATCGCCTCCACGTCTTCACCATCGATGAGTACCGCGGGTTGTACGCCAATCACTGGTTTGCCCGAACCGCCGTCACTCCTCGAGATCGAACGAACAGTACCGGCGAGGGAGTCTGTGCGCAAGCCGATGAGCTTTGAATCGGCCTTCGTGTTGGCGGACTTTTTGGAAGAATGCTCGCTCTTATTCTCTTCGAGCATCAGTTGCTCACCCTCCATGAGCGCCGCCGCTTCTTCGTTGGCGTACGGTACGATGGGCGTATCGGCGACGTAGACGCCGAGTTGGTAGGTGCCCGAGACCGTGCCGTAAAGCTTAATCTCCGCCGTGCCGTTGCCAAGTTCTACCGATTGACTCGTCACCTCGCCTGGACCTATCGCCTTGCCGAAGAAAGGAGCCAAACCTTCGCGTCTGGTGATTCTGTTGCCGAAGCGATCCATTCGAGTCACCGTGAGGGTCAACTGTTCGCCGGCGATCCACACACCGTTGGTCACGCCGTCGACTTGACACTTGGCGTAATCGACGCGACCCGGTTTACACACGGCGCGGTACGTCGCCGCCTCGGTGCCAAGGAAGAGAGACAGTTCGAAAGGCCCAGCTCGCTCGACGATGTAGCTCGCTTCGTACGTTCCATCTCCGCAATCTTGTACTTTGCCGCGTAAAGTTTCTCCTCCCGAGCGCACGGCGATGCCCATCTGAGCGCCGCCGTTGAACAGTCTGTTCCCACGCTCGTCTCTCGACTCGATGAGAATCGTCGCTCGCTCGCCGGCGACGGCGCCTTGAAGACCCGGACCGGAGAGTCGGCACATGGGAAGACTCACCTCTTGAGCTTCGACGTCGACGACGAACGGCGATCCGACCACAGGTTCTCCACCGACGGCGGCGACGATTTCATGGCGACCAACTTCCCACCAGCGCACCGTCGCCTTGTAGCGAGAGCCTCTTTCGGCAAACACCGCCGGGAGCGTGTGCGTCGCCCCGCTAGGTGTGATCATATGCATGGTGATGGCTTCTTGACCGCTCATGCCACGACCATTCGCGTCATACTCGAGCGCTTGCAAGTAAATGTCGCGCTGAGCACCACACACTTCCGTTCGCTTCATGCCCGGGCCGCCCTTCAGCACGCATGCCGCCGCGTGCAGCGGACCATACGTCACCACGACTTCGGTGGTGCTCTCCTTGGCCACGCGCCCGTTGACGACGGCTTGAATGGTCCAACGTCCCGATTGCGGGACGATGAACGAGAACGAGTACGTCCCATCTTCGTTATCCTTCACGTCCAGAGCGTTGACCTTGATTCCGTTGGGACCCGACATTGAGAGATTGACTCTGTCGCCGCCAATGTGACAGTGATTACCGTACTTGTCCTCGGTTTGCACGAGAAGGCTCGTGATCTTACTCGCAACGATACCGTTGAGAGCATCACCGCGCAAGACAGCTCTGCTCGTTTCGCATGCTCCCGGAAAAACGTGCAGAATGAGCGGAGATGAAGCGATCGGTATGCCGTCGACGGTGACAGAAACCGTGTAGCTACCTGAGCGAGGAAAAATGGCGCGAAGAGCCATGCGGCCGCTTCTGACGTCGGCGACTTCAAACGGTCGTTCGGCAGGTAAGTGTGCGGGACCATACGCCACCACTGTGACGTTTTCTCCGGCAAACGTCGTGTTGTTTCCGTATCGGTCGCGAGCTTCGACGACGCACGTCACTTCCTCACCCGCCATGGCGGCGCACGCGCCGAACGCGGCGACTTTCGCTCCCGGGCCCTTGGTAGAGCTCGTGAGAGATTGCAGCATCGCGGTGCATCCCGCCTGCGAGAGCGTGCCAGTGCCCATGCGAGCCTCGAACGGACATCCACTCAAGTCTTCCTTGGTATCGAGACAAGAGACGGCGATTTTGTAAATACCCGTTACCGTTGTGTTCAAGACGAATTCAATACGCCCGTCGTCCAACATGTTACGCTCGACGTTTACGCCGCCCGGACCAGACGCGCGCGCCTCAAACTCAAGAATACTCTTCGTCGAGTGGGCAAAGTTGCCGAAACGATCCCGCAAAGTCAACAGAACCTTACCTGGGGTGCCCGCGGTCCAGCCTTCCAAGCCGTTCTTTTCGATCGTACACTTTGAAATGACGACGTCGGACGCTTCGATGTTCACATCCCAAGTTCGAGATTGGCCAGCTGTTTCGACAATCACTGCGATCTTACCAGCGAGAGAACTGGTAAACTGAACCAAGTACTCACCGTTACCTCTGTCATGAACGGTTCCGACCTCGATTCCGGGTCCCGGCGCGTTCCAGAGCTTGGTGGACACAGTCAGGTGCCCGCCTCCAAACTTGATTCTATTGCCACCTCGCTCGCGGGCTTCTAAAATAAACGTCGACGACTCACCGGCGACGGCACCGCGAAGGTTGACGATTGTACAAGCGTCGAGATGAATCAACGACTTGTTCTCAACGCGCTCCTTGAGATCTCTTCTTCGAGTGTGCTCCATGATTTCATTGGCACGTTCCTCCGGCGTGCACATCATGATGCCCACTGCCATGTCTTGCGGTAAGCTCTCTAATAACGCCGCCGCTTGACTGTTATCCATCCCAGATACGTACGGTACCAAGGCTGCGACGAGTGGAGTATCACTCACCGCCTTGCCGTTTCCAGCCAGCAGTGCCGCGCTCGCTTCGAGCACTTGCCGAACTTCGGCCGGGCTCATGCCTTCGATGATTCGCGAGACATCCATCGGTTCAAGCTTGTGTAGAACAGTTGCCGCCGATGTCGGCGAAAGATGCGTCGCGAGAGCACCGCCAACCGCAGTCGCAGGCTCGACGTTCCGCAGAATTTGCGGCGACAACAACTCTAAGAATGGACCCATGAATGGCTCATCGCATCGCCCGCTCGAACCAGGATTGACTAGAATGCTAACTACCGACGCAGCCTCGGTGTGACTAAGAATTGATACAGCGCGCGCTGCCTGCGAAGGCGACAAGCGACCGACCTCGATAATGATCTTCGCCTGTTCTGCAGCGCTCAAGGGTGCAAGCGTCTCGCGGAGCTCTGTTTGCGTGAGATCGATGAGAATTTCGCCCGCAGTGCCCGGCGGACAAAAATTGACGACTTCAATCATAGTATCCGGGCACTGTGTGGCCTCCAACGATCTATACAAGTGAACCGCACCGGAAGGTCCGGCGGTGATCTTACCATCCTCACCAAGGACGGTCCCGTCAGCTGTGATGATACCGTCAGATCTGAGCTTGAGCACTTGTCCGTCGTTGTCTATGATTGTACCATCCTCTTTGAGCTCCGCTACGGTGCCGTCCGAGTGAAGAATGGACGTCCCAGCTTCGTCCACTACCGAAGTGCTTCCGTCGCCCCATTCAATCGTACCGTTATCCAGCATCTGCGCGACAGGGCGCGCCGCTGCTAGAGAATGTACGGAACGCCGTTTGTCTTCTACGAGGGCGAATAGCACGCCAGAGATGTGCTCCGGGGACGCCGACTTGAAAATTTCACAGAGTTCTGACTCAGCCATGCGCGCGAGTGCCGGCGCGAGGCGGCGACCAGTGTCGATCGCTTCGGCTTTCGTTTTGTTTCGCTCTTGCGACGATGCAGACTTGTCGATCTTGTAAGCGGCAAACAATCCCTTGGTCATTTGAAACATGGAATCGCCGCCGAGCATACCAAGAACGTTTACTTGCTGGTCCTCTGGGAGTTTCGAAACGACCGCCGCCGCGCGTTCGTGGGAAAGCCCGGAAAGAATTTTCGAGCTCTCATCTGTGTTCAACTCAGTAGTCATTTCTGCCACGACTCGCGCCGGCATTTTATCGAGAATAGACTTTAAGGCCTTTTCCGATTTTGAATTCATAAAACAACGGACCGTGTCCAACATGTCCTCCTTTTTCATGCCACAGACCACATCGGCAAACATTTCAGACTTTTCACCGATCTCCGTAACCTTCATGCTGAGTAAAAGTTTCGTCGTATCAGCGGCTTGCATCGTGCCCAGCACTTCCGCGGCACGCTCGCTCGGCATACAACTCAGAACCGCCGCTGCGTAATCATCCGGCATACAACTGAGAATTTCTGCGACATCTCCGGGAAACACTTGGGACAGCATACGAACAGTCGATTCTGGAGTGTTTCCAACCAAAACCTCAGCCGCTTTGTCCGGCGTTAGAGACTGCAGTGCTTGCGAAGCGCCTTCATTACTAAGTTTTGGTAGCATCTCCGCAATCTCAGCGATTGTCATGTTCTCAAGTTCAGCAATCTGAGGCAACGCGCTCATTGCTTCAACAGAAAAAGGGGATCCTACGATTGCTTCTTGGTCAAGCGATACTGAAACGGTGTGTTGTCCCGGCTGCGTCCACGTGTACGAGCCGTGGTATCTCCCGTCTCTGAAATGAAGATCGACGGAGCTTATTCCTCCCGACGGAGTCAATATGCGCACGCCGACGGCCTCTTTCCCGCTCATGAGGCGAGAGTTTTGCTCAAAGTCGATCGGCTCAATGACTATGCTGCTCGATTTGAAACACACCACACCCTCGATGCCATCCGAACCCATACCTGAAAAGGTGCATTCGTTCGCCTTTACGCCGGCAAAGTAGGACTTAACTTCGTTCACTTGCGTGCGGCCACCGCGACCGTTGACAACGAGTTGAATTTCCCAGGTCCCCGGACGTTGTAACTTGAACTTAGCACCGTAGGTGCCATCAGAGTGGTCGTCCACCTTTGCCGCGACGACGTGCGTGCCATCGGGCGAGCACAGATTAACGTCGACAACGTCTCCACCGGTCGATCTCAGATTTCCAAACTTGTCCGATGCGTGCATGGTGAGCGTGGTTATACGATTGCATCTGACACCTTGCAGTGCTTCACCAAACAAAATACACTTGCGCGGTTCGGTCGCCGCTGAGACGACGGTGAGAATCCTCGGATAACCATCCAACATCTTATCACCAATTTTCGCATGCAGCAAGTATGATCCGGCCAATCTAAACGTTGCAAACAACAGAACTTCTTGCCTCGTGCCCGTGCGCTCTTCAAACGCCGTCACAACGCCTGCTGATGTCGCCGACGCGGTAATCATCGCAGCTTTGGAAAACACGGTGACGTTACCGTAGATGTCTCGCGGAGCGACAGCCAACGACACTTCTTCACCTGCAACCGCCACAAGGACATCACTGTCGCTTGATGCAAGCTGAGCGCCAAAGACAGTTGTGACACTCGTGTTGTTCGAAGCTGGTCCGGGGTACGCGATGACTTCGAATGGTGAGCCTGGAATTGGTTCCTGATCACCGGCGGTGACTTGCACGTAGTAACGACCAGCGACTGATGTAGTGACATCGACGTCGCTCACTCCGTCAGCTCTGTCAATAATTGAACAAGTGGATGGCCCTGGCCCATCCGCGACAACCTTGAACTTGATTTGGCCCTGGCGAGTAGGGACTCGATTACCGTACGCATCATGACGAATAATGCTGTATCTTCCCGAGCCGCCAACCTCCAAGTCGAGCCCAGCATCACCCACGAGTTCGCATCCCGCCACGACCGCTTTACCCGGTTCACACATACCCTTGACAACGAGCTCCTCGCCGAATATAGCGATAGATAACTCGTAGAAACCGGCAACTCTGACCGTGTACGAAGCTTCGTAGGTTCCGTTGCCAAAATCTACAATTTCGCCCCTGTACTCTTCATTGTTAGACGAACGAATCAACAGCGCAAGCGGTGCGCCGCCACTGAGTAGACGATTTCCTCGATTATCGTGCGCTTCGATGACGAACGTCGATCTAATACCCGCAGTGCTGCGATGCACACCGGGTCCTTGAAGCTGGCATGCGGCCAGACACAACTCTTCCGGCACAACCGTGACTTGCATGGGTGAGCCTCGAAGGGATTCACCATCGAGACGGACATCCACTTTGTGATCACCAACTTCGGGCCAGTTGATGCGCGCTACGGCGGCAGTCGTACCCGGCTTGATGTCGAGAGGGACACCAATGGAGAGGCCGGCCGGAGAAATGAGACGCACGTTGAACGCTTCTGCACCGGTAAGAATACGTCCATCTTCGGGTCGTTCGACGACAACTTGCAAGTCCGTGTAAGCACCACATCTGAATGGGGGCTTGGGCATCTGAATCCGAACATCTTGAGCCGTAAGCGGGCCGAACGATACAATGAGCTTGTGACGTTCCATACTGAGACGCCCGTTGAAACGCGTACGAAGCGTCCAAACACCTTGCTGCATGCATGTGAACTCTAGAAGATACGATCCATCACCGTGATCCTTAGTGCTCACAAGCCCGCGCTGTCCATTTGGTCCTACCAAAACACCTTCAACGTTATCGCCACCAGTCGTTCTCGTGTTGCCAAAGTTATCTTGGCCACGAACAAAAATCTTGCACTTTTTACCGACGATCAAACGCATCATCTTGACTCCAGGCACGATTCCTCCCTCTGTGTCGACACCGCTCAGAAGCTCCTCGGCGGTCGGTGGAGGGAGCTCTTCGTTTTCATCTTCTATGTGATATGCCAGACGCTCGTCAAAGTACTTGAAGGCTTCATCTTTATCCGACGTCGCCTCGTCATCGGATTTCGCCTTCTCTGGTAACCCTTCATCGAAATAGTCTTCATCCTCGTGATCTCCGATGATGGCGGTCGTCGCCGCGAGTTCCGGTGCCCCGCTCGCGGCGGCAAGCGTGGCCACCTCGGCGAGATCAGTCGCGCTCAGCACGCTCGACACCTCGCTTGGCGCCACGTTCTCCGCCAACGGCGTCGCGGTCAACGAAAACTGTAAGTGCGTGAGCATGGTCACGTCCCCTTGCCTGAGCGGAACCGTCTGCGAGAGTTCACGACCCGGGTTGAGCGCGAACTCCAATAGATCCAACGTCGCCTCGGCGTACGTCTTCCCCGGCGTCCCATCTTCGTGCATCGTCTGCAGCACGAAGAGCGTGGGCTTGCGCTCGTACATTCCAGTCTTTGGATTGACGAACATCGACCCCGCGAGGGTCAGCGTTTCATCCCACACCGCCTCGCCTCGCTCCACCTTTGCCACGCCCGTCTCCGCTCTCTTGGACCCACGTTTCCAAATTAATTTCAACCTCTGCGTGCCCGGCAACACGTTGTACGCGCTGTGCGCGCGCACATCGAACTGATACTTATCTGCGTTCCATCCTCGCAGAGTCTTAAACCTGGCCTTGGCCTCCGCCATGGCGTCCGCTCGCCCCGAACGCGCTCGATTTGCGTGTTACGCGCGGCGCCCCTCGTCGCCTCGAGTCTCGATTCTCGCGTCGCTCGCCTCGCGTCTCCGCTCTCACGCGCACCAGAGGTGGACGATCACGATCGCGATCGCGCGCGCTGGAATCGACGCTCGACGCTCGACGCGCGCGCGTGTGCCGTCGCACGATGAATCAATCGTCGCCCATCTGAAGGTGTTGGTGTTGTCTTCTTGGTTCACAATTGCGTTCTTGGTTCACAATTGGCGAATAGTCCTCTTTCTGAGTGGAGGCCTCGAGCGCGCGCTCGGGGACGCGTCGATCGACGGAGACGAGTCGCGCGCGCGAAGAATGACTCGATGAATTGCTACAACGCGAAAAACTATGAGACGCGAGGCGTCGTGGCAGGGGATGATCGATTGGCGCCGCGGCGATTGGCGATGGCTTTTTCGATGTCCCGGTTGTCGGCGAGCGACTCTTGAAGGGCGAAAACGCGTCGTCTTCGGCGAAGGACGCGCATTCTGAGCCCGGCGATCGCCAGAAGAAGGAAGATGATGCCGACGGCGGCTCGAAAGAGACGAACAGCGGTGGATGGATGCGGGACGATGACGACGTCCAGCGAGGCGCCGTTGAGGGGATCGATGGTGTCAATGGTGGACGTGAAGGTTGGATATCGAACCCATGGTCGAGTGGGTGGCGTGACGGTGATTCTCGTCGGACGGCCGGAGGGCGCGCTCGGCTTTGAGAAGAAGCCGAGACCGTCCGTGGTGACGGGTAAAGTGTCGTCGCCGACGGCCACCGTGGCTCCGGCAATGCCCTTGCCGCGTTGATCGCGCACGAATCCTCTCACAGATCCGAAGAGCGTTCGAGCGCACGTCGTCATGCTTGATTGCACGTGTTCGTCGACGATGCGCTGAAGCTCGCGCTCGTCCGGCCACTTGCGATCGTCCACCTCGATGGTTAAACTGTACGTGCCCGTGTTGACGTATTGCCAGTCCTGCATGCCTCCCCAGAGCGGGTACCAGGCTGCGCCGTTCGTGATTCCACCCTCGAACTCTTCGCTCTGATTCATCGTCGGGTGCGCGTCGGCGTACGTCTTGGCGAGATACTTGAAGGTTTCGTCGTCGGGAGAGGCGCTGTACGTCGTGCTCCCGTCTTTGTTGCCGTCCCAGGGATAATTTGCCACGAGCGCGCCCTCGTGATAATTGAGCATCCCATTCAGCCTCCACTTGCGACTCCAACTCATGATCATTTCCGTCTCCTTCTCTTGTTTGCTGTTATTCCCGGGGTCGCCTCCCAATGCGCCGGCCCTCCCGCTCAGCGTCTTGGGCAACTTGAAAGCCGTGTACGGAAAGTTTCTATTTAAATCCACCCCGTTCGTGTTTCCGCGTGTTCGCGACTCGAAACCGTCCGGATTCACCGTCGGTACAATGAACAGCGCCGCCTCGCGCACCAATCGCCTCGCCATGCTTCGCTCCGCGGCTTCGCCCGACTCGCCCGCCGTCGACTCGGCGCCGCCAATCGGTTCGGCGTTCGCCCTCTCGCACACCCACCGAGCGACGTCGAGCGCGATCTCCCGTCCCACTGGCTCGTCCCCGTGCATGTTTCCCATGAACCCGAACCGCAACCGTCCCTCCGCGGACCCGTCACCGCCGTCGCCGCCGTCGCCGTCCGCGTCCGCGCCGGTCGCCGCCGCTCCCGCCTCATCCGCCCCGACGATCGCGGTGCTCTCCCTCCCCCCGCGCACGTGCGTCCCGAGCTCCAGAGCGATGACACGCCTCCCGCGCGTCGTTTTCCCCAACACGCGCGTCCGCGCGAGTCCTCGACACGTCGTGCGCGCGATTTCCTCGACCCGATGCGCGAGCGCATCGTTCGAGGCGTACGCCCGCACCGTCCCCGTCGTCCGCTGCCCCCCTCGCGCGTCGCTCGCGCTCGTCGACGCATCGTCGGACGACAAACGTCGAGCGCCGTCCCCGCGCGCGGGCTCGGCCTCGCGCGCGGCCTCCATCGCGCGCGTCGCGCACCCGCGCGCGCGCGTCGCCAACACCGCGCGGATGGCGCGCGCACGGGGACTCACGACGGGTCACGACCCATAAGAACATACCAGCACGATGTCACCGATCACGACCCACGAGTACCCCCATAGACATGTCGATCGCACGCGTGCGCACGCACACGGGCTTCGAAAGGTATCCAGTACGAGACATCGATCGATTCGTGGATCGGATGAGTCACGACTCGTCCCGACCCTCCACCCGCGCCTCGCGCGGGGGGACGACCGCGGCGACAGACGCCGGCGCGACTGGATGTCCATCGCGCGCTCGACGACGACGACGACGCGCGCGGGAGTGGACGACGGCGAGTCGAATAAAGAGAACGCGGACGGTGTCGCTCTCGGCGCGCGGCGCTCGACGACGAGGTCGGCGTGTGCGTCGGTGACGAGAAGGGGCGCGACGGTCATCGACCAACGGCACGCGACCGACGTCGAGACGACGGCGACGACGCGCGGGACGATGGAGCGCGCGGGACGGGGGGAAGAGACGGTCCCGCACACGCCGGGATCGGCGTATGAACCGCGCGTGGCGAGTCTGGCGGAGCGCGTGCGGGCGTTATCCGCGATGACGCCTCGAGGGGAGAGCGCGCCGCGAGAGTCGAGGACGGCGCGCGCGGAGACGACGACGACGGCGACGACGACGGTGGTGGCGCGACCGACGAGTCGGCGGAGCAGCGTGGAGTCGCTGTTGGAGGAGTACTGCGCGAGCGCGCCCGGATCGACGTCGCCGGTGCGGTTGAGGCGAGAGCGAAACGCGTACGCGGACGAGGTGCGAGCCAACCAACAGAGCCCGGAGGCGTGGTTGAGTTTTTTGGAGAATGAGGAGGCGACGTACGCGGACGCGGCGGCGACGGTGGAGGTTGGGAAACCGAGCGCGAGCGCGGGGAGTCGAAACGGCGTGAGTTTGCACAGATTGTATGAGCTCGCGACGAAGACGATTCCGAGACGCGGTAACGTAAACGACGAAAATTACGTGCGCATATTTCTCGGTTTGGCGAGGCAGCAGATGGTGAGTAACATTGACGACGCGAGGGATACGTTCAAGTTTCTCAAGTCGTGTAGCATTGGACACAAGCACGCGATTTATTGGTGCGAGTGGGCGGCGTTCGGGTACACGTTCAAGGGTGAAGCCAAGGCTGTGAAGATTTTAAAGCGCGGGTTGGAGTACGGCGCCGAGCCGGCGTCGGCGATTCAGTGCATGCTCGATGACATGCAGGGTAAGCGATACGAGCCGGCGCCGCAGACGCAACACACGCCGTTCCGTTCGTTGGCGCCACAATACACGTCGGCGATAAAGCCAACGAATCCGAGAAGTTTTAGCAGGGATGTCGCGGACGGAGACGCGAATCTCGCCAAGCCGCCGACGGCGTCGACGCCTCGAAATTTATCGCAACGCGCAGCCGCCTTGGCCAACATGCAGGCGACGCCGACGGCAAAGTTCACGGCGCCCGCCCCGCCCGCGCCCGCGTACCAGCCGCCGAACACGCATTACGTGACGTCCTCGACCACCATGCCCGGAAGCGTCAGCAGTTATCACAGCGCGCGCACCGGCGGCGCTCGAGGAGGCGACAAGACTGAAAGCTCGATGCCGCCGCCGCCGCCGCAGAGCGCGTTGGAGGCCACGGTGACGCTTCGAAGTCGTCTCGCGAACGCCAAGGAAAAGTACAGCGCGCTGAGCGCGTCTAGGCCGTCGAGAGTCGAGCGAACGCCGGCGGCGGAGCACACGCCGATGGATCCGCCCAAGGCGCCTCCGTCTCGGCGTCACGCGACGGAGCACACGCCGACCGCCGCGAGCGATCGTCGCGGCGAGAGTGGATCAGCGATGGCGAGTGCGAGCAAGTACACGAGAGAAGATGAAAACAAAGTCATCGTGAACGGTGTCAAGTACACCAAGTTGGAGTGCGTCGGTCAAGGAGGCACGTGCAAAGTGTTCAAAGTCGTCTCGCCCAAGCGTAAGATTTTGGCGCTGAAGCGCATTCGCTTGGACGGTAAGGAGACGGAAACCGTCGCTGGATTTATCGACGAGATCAAACTTCTCAAGACGTTGCGCGGAAGGGACAACATCATTCAGCTCGTCGACGCTGAGGTGTGTCCGAACGAGAAGCTCATCTTCATGGTGCTCGAGTTTGGCGAGATCGACCTCGCGCACATGCTCGCGAAACGCGAGAAGCAGCGTCAGAGCCACGGAGGCGTGATCGACGATAACTTTTTGCGGCTCTATTTCGAGCAAATGGTCGAAGCCGTGAACACGATTCACGAGGAACGCATCGTGCACAGCGATTTGAAACCGGCCAACTTTTTGTTCGTGGAGGGCGCGCTCAAGTTGATCGATTTCGGCATCGCGCGGGCAATTCACACCGAGCAAGCGCCCGATCACACCAACATCCTCCGCGATCACCAAGTCGGCACCATTAACTACATGTCTCCGGAGGCCATCTTGAACGGACAAGCGTCCGCGCTCGGCGGTCCGATGAAGGTGGGACGCGCGAGCGACATTTGGAGTCTCGGGTGCATCCTGTACCAAATGGTGTATGGGCATACCCCGTTCAGCAAGATCACGGGGACGATTCAAAAGCTCCACGCCATCACCGATCCGAGGCATAAGATCGTGTTCTCGCCTCTACCGAACGAGAATCACGCGCTCATCGATCTGATGTCTCGATGCCTCGAGCGAGACCCGAGAAATCGCATCTCCGTCAAGGAAATCCTCGCGCACAAATTCTTGCGCCCCTTCGCCGAGACCGCATCTTCATCCTCTTCTTCGGAGGCGTCCGGATTATCGATGACGCAACTTCAAGATTTATTGGCGCAGATTCAAAAACACGGCGCCGAGGTCGACGTCAACGCCGTCACCGCCGAAGTCTTTCGACAAATTTCCTCTGGCGAGCCCGTCACCCTCTCGCCGATCGTTCGCAAGCACTCCAAATCTTCCACCAGGCTCTACGGCGACGAAAACGTCGCTCCGATGAAATGAGCATCCTCCACGAGCGAGTCCACCTCGACACCACCGATCACGACGATAGCCGCGTCCCATTTACCCATTTAAAGTCATTCATTCGCCCGCCGAAGTTCGTTACTTTTCGACACGGCTCGCTCGCCCCTTTCGCGCTCGCCCTGCGTCGATGAACGTCATCGTGCTCCCCGGAAGCGGATGCGCGCCGACGAGGGAGTGTAACTACTATCACTGGCTCGAGCGCGCGCTCGTCGATCGCGGCATCGTCGCCGACGTGCGCGTAACGATTCCATCCATGCCGGACCCGCACCTGTGTCGACGAAACGTGTGGGTGCCGCACGTCGAGCGCGAGATGCGATGCGACGCGTCGTCCGTCGTCGTCGGTCATTCATCCGGCGCGGTGTGCGCGATGCGCGTGGCGGAGCGAAACGCGCTTCGAGGGATCGTGCTCGTGGCGGGGTACGACGACGACTTGGGAGACGCCGACGAACGCGCGAGCGGTTACTTTGGGCCGGATGCGTTCGATTACGACAAGATTCACGAGAATTGCGGTGGGAGGGTGGAGTGCGTGATAGGTGCGCGAGATTCTCTCGTGCCTGCGGAGATGCAACGAGCGCTGGCGGTGAAATTGCGCGCGAGGGAGACGCTCTGCGAGCGGAGAGATCATTTTTTCACGCCGCCGGCGGAGGAAATCGTCGACGCCATCGTTCGAATGTTGTGAGTCGGCGCGTGCGTGGCATACGCGGTGAACTAATACTAATAGTTATGTCTATTCCTACTCTACGCCGCGTCGAGCGCGAACACGTCGCCGGACGCCATGCCAACGAAGACGCGCGATTCGTCGAGCGCGAGCGCTCGAGCGCCGGACCGAACACCCCCGAACTCGTCGTCGACGACGACGAGCCGTCCATCGCGTCCACGCGCGTTTTCGTACGCCACGAGACCGAATTCACCGGCGACGAGAATGCGACCGTCCTCGAGCGCGCACACATCGTGCACTTTCCCGGGTAGCGGTTCGCCTTGCGCTATTTTCGGCGCGCTCGGAACGCGCGCGTCGTGCACAACGACGCGACCATCGTGACATCCACTGACAAGAAGCTCGTCATCAACGACGCACATCGCCGCGACGCGGCCTCTGAACGTCGACGACGTGCCTCCGACGACGCCCATATCTATCGGTGGCGATCCCGTGCCGTCGAAGGCGCGAATCGTACCATCGGCGACGCCGCAAAACACGAACACGCCCTCACACTCGCGCTCGCTGAGGGCTAGGCTTAAGATGTCACCGGTGAAGAGTTCGAGCGTCTCGCGCTCGCTCGTCGGCTCGTACGTCCCCCCGTCGCCGCTCGCGTTCCATCGAGGCGCAAAGTTACACGCGCAGCTCCACGCGCGCCTCCCGTCCCTCGTCGCGACAACGTCGCGAACGTACCCCGTGTGCGGCCCAAGGGCGTCACCGATTATTTGAAACCAATCGCTCTCCCCTCTCGCGCCAGCCTCGACGTCGTACGCACACTCGAGCACGTAATTCCCGCTCGTCCCGACGAGCGCCGCGCCGTCGCGCGTTCTCGCCGCCGACCAATACGGCGGCCGCCTCGCCCTCCTCTCCACCCGCCCGTCTCCTTCGACCGCGCCACCGTCGAGCTCGACGACGACATCGTCGCGAATCACGCCCCCGCGGTCGTCCACGACGACCAATCGCGCGCGTCCGCTCGCCGTCGTCGCCAAACAGCTTCGAGTTCCGAGCACGCAGAGATGAATCACCGCGCCCCTCGTCGTCGCCGACGCGTCTCCCGCGCGCGCGAACGCGCTCGACGCGATCACGAGCATCTTCACCGCGCCCCCGCCGTCGCCCTCGCGCGCGCCCTCGCGCCCTCGCGCGCGACTCTGCCGCCCGCGAGTCCGAACGATGTCCGTCGCGTCACATCGCGCCATGCCGCTCGAACCCCCTCGCGCCGACGACCTCGTCGGTCGCGTCGCCGTCGTCACCGGCGCGTCGCGTGGCATCGGTCGCGCGTGCGCGCTCGCCCTCGCGCGTCTCGGCGTCAACGTCGTGTGCGCGGCCAAGACGGCGGAGACGTCGACGTCGACCAATCTTCCGGGAAGCGTCCGCGCCGTCGCCGCCGAGTGCGACGCGGTCGCCGCGGAAGGGGCCGAGGCGTTGGCGTGCGTCATGAATCTCTTGGACGAGCGCTCGATCGTCGCGTGCGTGGAGACGACGGTGAAGAAGTACGGACGGTTGGATATTTTAATCAACAACGCGTCGGCGCTGTGGTGGCAAGACGTGGTGGACACGCCGACGAAAAAGTACGATTTGATTCAGGGGGTGAACGCGAGAGGGGCGTTCGTGATGACGCGCGAGTGCCTGCGATGGATGAAACGGGGTGGGTACGGACGCGTGATTTCGATGGGACCTCCGTTGCCGACGTCGTATCGCGAATACGAGACGAAGACGGCGTATTACATGTCCAAGTGCGGGATGAGCATGGTGGCGCTCGGCGCGGCGGCGGAAGGCGAACGATACGGAATCACTGGAAACGCGTTGTGGCCGGCGACGATCGTGGAAAGTTCGGCGAGCGAGAATTTTCAGCTCGGCGAGCGGGACAACTGGAGAAAGGCGGACATTTTGGCGGATTGCGTCGTGCACTTGTGTTGCGATCCGCAGACGACGGGACAGACGCTCATCGACGACGAGTATTTGCGCGCGAGGGGCGCGACGGATGAAGACTTCGTCAAGTATAGGTGTAACCCGGAGGTGGAGCCGCCAAGATTACTCGCGCCGGGATCGACGGCGGCGGGATGGGACGTGCGAAGAGGCGATGTACGAGCGCTCACGGCGGATAAAGCACGGAGTAAGTTGTAGTGAATTCTATCTATTGTTTCTTGTATTACACCACCGCCATCGTCGTCGTCGTTGTCGAATCGCACGCATCACTCCTTCTTCGCGTGCGGCGCGCGTCGTCGAGTCAATGCGCGGTACGCCAACGCCAACGCGAAGACAGGTCCGAGCGTCCGCGCCAGGTACACGGAGAGAAGCCACGCGAAGAATCTAACTATGGTAAACGCGCGCATGTTCGGCGTCATGTCCAGGATGGCGTTGCATCCCTCCTGATTGCGATCGTACGCCGGTTCAGTCTCGTCGAATTCGGACAAAAGCATAGACTCTTCGAGCACCGTCGCGCCCCCCGGTCCCTTGATGCGCACCGCGACGGCGCCCGCGTCCCAATCGATCTCCACCTCGCCGTAATTGATGTCCGTCCACCGATCGTGCGACGGTAAGATCCACTTTCTAAAGTGCGACGGCGTGATCGCGTTCAGGATCAAATTAAACGGCCACGGTTTCGTGATTCGAAATGGCGTGTGCGTCAAGCCGCTCGACGTCGCGTCGATCGTCTTGTACGGCAGGTGACATCCCGACGGCGCGACGGATATCTGACCGTGATGGACATCTCCAGAGATGAAAATCACGTTCGCCCTGTGACGCTCGATCGTGTTGAACAGACGACGCTTCTCGTGAGGCATTCGAGACCAATTCTCCAATCCCTCGGAGACGCCTCGCGCGAATTCGCCGAGAAACGCGAGCGGTCGCCACAACAAGTGCGGCGCCTCCAAGACTTGTATCCCGGACCCAACGATCGTCACCTCGGGTCTCGGTTCGGCGTTCAACTGCTCTTCGAACCACGTCCACTGTTTTTCGCTCATCAGCACCCCTCCACTCTTTTCGTCGGATTCCTCTAAATCCCAACGCAAATCCAATAAAATCAATCGCGCGCGGCGTCCGTTCGGCGAGACGTAATCCACCGAATCCCAAATCCCTCCGTCCCTCGTGCGTCGCTCGCTGTCTTTCGGCTCGTCCAAAAAGTCCAAAAACGCCTCTCGAGAGAACTCTTTCACCGACCAGTGCTTCCCGGCGTTATTAAATCCGTAATCGTGATCGTCCCACGTGCCCGAGACGTCCGCCGTCGCGCGCACTTTCGCGTACGCGGGATGCGCCTTGACGCGCGCGTACGCTCGCGCGTGCGCCTCTTCACCCTTATACACGCGTTCAGATCCTCTAATCCCCACTCTCACGCGCTCATCCGCGTACACGGCGTCGCCCAACCACGCGAACGCGTCGTACTCGTCCCGCGCGACGTCGTCCCACAGCGACATGTCGAGATGGTCCTTGTTACACGACCCGAACCCGAGTCTGAGCGCGTCGCCGCGAATCGCGCGCGCTCTGGAGCGAGAGACGGCGAGAGAACGTCGCGAGGCGTCAGTCACGCGAGCGAAAGACGCGCCTCGACGCGCGAGACGCGCGACGCGTCGGTCAACGATGCATGTCGAGTCAGCGAAGATGACGACGAGGTCGAGCGTACCTGGGGACGTCGGCGCGCGCGAACGCGAGACTGGCGAGACAGAGGACGCGCAGGAACGCGCGCGTCGTCGTCGACGACGCGAGACGGCGCGCGCGGCGCGCGCGGTCGCGCATGGTGCGCGTCGGAGACTGACGGTGAGAAAAACACGACTTCTTAGTCGGCATCTCGCGACGCGAGACGCGATATGGACGCGACGCGGGACGAGCACGTGCCGCGAGGCGCGAACGCGGTGGATTACGGATGGCGCGCCGGGTCGTCCGCGCTCCCGCGCGCGGCGCGCGCGATCGAAAACGTGAATGAGAAGAGTTTGGTTAAATTGCGCGCCACGGTGTTGAGCGAGCGCGAGCGCGCGCGAACGGCGCGCGCGCGGGCGAGCGGGGCGAGCGCGTCGACGTCGCGCGCGGGTGACGTCGGTGACCGACCGAGAGGGGCTCTCGCGATCGGGGGGCGGGGCGAGAGACGGGTCGGGAAGAGGAGGGCCGGCGGCGACGCCGACGACGCGCGGGCGAAGAGAAACGCGGGCGTGGACGCGCGCGCGGCGCGAGACGTCGAGGCGAAGATCGATCGATCGTCCAAGGGCGTCCGAGTCGCGCTCGAGCGTAAGGCGGCGCTGTACGAGAGACTGTCGAGCGGGGAACTGGCGCGCGAGGACGGCGACGCGTACGACGTCGATTTCGGCGCAAAGCGCGCCGACGACGACGCCGACGACCGCGACGACGACGACGCGCCGATTTACGAGCGTCAGATTCGACGCGGGGACATGATTTCGGACGATATGCGTCGCGAGCTCGAGCGACGGGAGTGGGAGGAAGATGTAGAGAGGGAGGAGCGAGACGCCG
>MDTE01201481.1_pt1 | contig 59873 bp, 71 predicted proteins | sample 811231 | NCBI WGS metagenome assembly MDTE01 (sample SAMN05326651, study PRJNA326480) | marine metagenome | isolation source: seawater | place: Indian Ocean: Red Sea | collected 2010
CTGCTCAAGCTGATGCAACTACTGGTATAGCCAATGCAGCTACCGCTCAGGCTGCTGCTAATGCTGCTCAAGCTGATGCAACTGCTAATGCAAATGCTATTACGGTTCTAACGAACGGTGCCCCTGACCTATTAAATACACTTGACGAGTTGGCAGCAGCTCTTGGGGATGATGCCAATTTTGCTACCAGTATCACAAATCTAGTAAATGCTGCTCAAGCTGATGCAACTACTGGTATAACCAATGCAGCTACCGCCCAGTCTGCTGCCAACACTAACGCAACTGCTATTGCGGCTCTTGGTAATATGTCGGCACAGGCTTCAAGTTCGGTGGACATTGACGGTGGTGCGATTGACGGTACAGTTATCGGTGGATCTTCGGCAGCGGCGGGCTCTTTCACAACTCTGGCAGCGTCCAGCACGTTGGCTGTTACGGGTCAATCTGAATTCTCAGCTAATCTTTTTCCTAACAGCGCAACCGCTGACGTAGATTTAGGTGGCGAGCAAGGAACGGTTACTACCAATTCTTGGGAGAATGGGTCGGTCTTCTTTTTTGAAGATGCTGCACATTCAGATAGGGTAGAGTACAACGCTAGTGTCTCTGCTACATACCCTAACTTCACTCTTTACCAAGATTCAGAATTCAGTGACGAAGCAACACTGTCCAGCACCAGATTCGGCAATTACGCGAACGCATCTGTACCCGTTTTTTACCAAGATAGCTCTTTCTCGGGGGCAACTTTTTCTTCGGGTGATACGACTGGGGACCAGTTGTTTGTGGAGATTGCTTACATATCAGATCCTAGTTCAGCAGTCGGATTTCCAGAAGAGGCAGACCGAGCACTGGGATGGGACACATTGAATTTTGTTGTAAGCGGCATATCGTATGATTACGCTGTGGAATCAATCGTCTGGGACGTTGCTAACCTTAAAGCAAAGGTAACAACCTCCGCAGGACAGGCAGCAATCAACTTGACGGGCTATCATTTCGAGACCTCGCCAGGTAGCGGTTTACCAAATTCGTACAGACTAAATGAAAATTCTCATACGTATCAGTATGTGGAAATGACAGTATCTGGCGAACATAATCTTGACCCTGCTGATTTTGTGGGAGCTTCGTACTCGGCAGGAGGCACCATCACGGCTGCGACTGAACCTAGTGCCAATGTATTCCGATTAACTTTGAGTACAGTAAAGTCGATATCCGAGTCTACTTTTACGGACTATAGCGGCAACAACCAGTCTGTTAGTGTTACCTCTTTCGTGGACGGAAGCGGAAACCCTGTTGCTGACGCACCGACTCTTTATTACAAAGTAAGGTTCAACACGTCTTGGGTCTCAGATTTACCAGAGGTTGCAGATGTAACAGGTGTTAGATGGGAGTCTGGCGAGTATAACTATACGACAAACTCAAATGAGACCACAGATGACACAAGCATCACTGTACATAGCAAAGAGTCCATCTCTGTGGACGACGGATTCGGCGGCACAGAGACTTGGATGGAATACAGAATAACTGGATCTGCTTTGATGACAGATCAGTGGGGTAATCCTCAAGGGTCAGCTACCTTACTGTCTTCTGTGGGAGCAACAGAGCTTAGGTATTTCCGAGATATCAATGCACGGAGAGCTTTCAGATTGAAGACGTTGGGCGCTGAAGCAGCACCTACGTCGAACGGAAGCGGCGACAGTGCATTTTATGTTAGGCAATGCCCTGTCAATTACAGCGGTTCTCACGCAGACGAGCTTTTCTACTTGGACGCAGCGGGTAACACCGTTCAAGTCACTGAAGGCGGTCATCTGTTCGCTCCACGTAGAGCCATGGATGCCACTGAGGTACTTGCAGTGGACTCTGATTTGTCAGCACTACCTGTTTTGGCTTCTAGTCTCAAGGAGGCATACTCGTTCGACCTTAGCTCTAAGTTGTCACCTGCGGAAGGGGCTCTTTCGGGTTCTTCGCAGACACAATCTTTGACGCTACCCGCACCGAAGGCTGCGGATATTGGTCGTGAAGTGAAGTTCATTGTCCTGGGGGGCATGGGCGCAGCCAATCAGCTCACGATCAACGCAGGGACATTTGCGGGAGACGGAGGATCTTTCGCAGGTCAGATTGACGGACTGAGTAGTGTTGTCCTTAGCCAGCCATATCAAGTAGTCAAACTGCTTGCTATTAAGGCAGAGGATTCAACCGCTACGGGCGCTATCACCTGCTGGAAACTGGTGTAATACCTTAACCCCTCCCTATATATCCTACCTGTAGGTGGGTCTGCGACCACGGAACACAGTTTTTAGTTTCAAAATGGTCGCAGACCCTATACAATTCCCTTGACAACTGGACCATTTAATTTTCGGACACTGAAGGGGTCGAAATGCTCAACAAAGATGAGGAAAAGGTTTTGGGATCTTTTGACAAGGCAGAGGACAGCAAAGTTCTCGATAAAGAAGATGAGGCTGTGCTTGGATCTTTCGATAAGGCTGAGATGGGAGGCGCAGACACCTACCAGCTTGATTTCTACGGAATCCAGAAAGGCGAGGGAGCCGAAGAGAAAACTCCTGAGCAGGTGGAGCAAGAGAAAGAAGCCGCTGAAGCAGAGGCGGGACCTTCAGATGACATGGAAAAGATGTTGTCCAAAATGGTTTCTGACGGTCTTTCCAAAATGATGGAGGGCGAAGACTCACCGATGGCTAAGATGATGCAAAAGATGATGGAGGGTGAAGATTCTCCGATGGCTAAGATGATGCGGAAGATGATGAGTGACATGATGGGAGAGATGGGCAAATCTTTACCTGTCGAGGACACATCAGATTTGGTTAAGTCTGAGCCTGTAGTCGTTGAGTCTGTAGAAGCAGAGCGAGGTCGCGATGCTCTGCTGGGATGGCTATCTAAGTAATCTCTCTTTAGGTATATATCCTTTGGGTATCTCGTAAGGAGGATTTTGTGGATCTAAATAACGTATCGCCTGACGGGACGGAGACGACCCTTTGCGCCGAAAAGGGCATGAAAGACTTGCGCGATAAGGATTTGTCTATCCTGATAGACCCGCCCCCCTCTGAGATGGATCGTGTGTCTGAATTGCCTTTGGTGGCAGAGCAGTACAGGAACCGAAAAAATCCTGAGCAAATGCAGGCAGTGTTAGATGAGGACATGGATGCCTTATTTAACGCAATCCTCATGGACGCAGGGCTACCTAGCAGTATGTATATGATAACGGGGATTAGTAAGAGCATTGTGCCTGAGATAAAATTCCATAAAGGCTACTTTGGGGCACCTAGACCTGATGAGTTAGCTAAGAAGCATGGAATTGAGTTTAGTTGTGACAGTTTAGAGTCTGCCCAGACCCCTTCGTACCCAAGTGGGCATACAACGCAGGCACATTACTTATGTAAAGTTCTTGGTTCTATATACCCTGAGATAGTAAGTAGTCTGGAAGATCTTGCGTCCAAGGTTGAGGAAAGCAGGATAGATAGAGGTGTTCACTTACCCAGCGACAATGCTGGGGGAAGACAATTAGCACAGGCTATTTTTGATAAAACAAAGAAGCGCCTTTTCGAGGGCGAACTTCGATATAAAGAAGTTTTTGGGGGATAAGATGGGTTTCTGGTCCAAGCTATTCGGGGATAATGCTCCGAAAGAGGAAATGACGAAGGCTTTGGACGTACCTAAGACTCCTGTTTTACCTAAAGCGTATGAGTTAAGCCCCGAAGAATTTACCATGGGGAATATGTCTGATGAGTATATGTCGGAAGACTACTATACTCGAGGACATGGACTATCCTATACCGTGCTGCAAAATATGGCGAGGACGCCTGTTATTGCTGCGATCATTAATACTCGAGTTAATCAGATAGCGGAGTTCGCACTACCCCAACCTGACCAATACTCATTGGGGTATCAGATTCGTTTGCGAGATCACGAAGCCCCAATGACACCTGCTGCAAGGAAGAAAGCCAGGGACATTAGCCAATGGCTTCAAACTTGCGGAGACTCGAGAGTGACAGGAAACCTTACTTTCGAGTCATTCATGCGAATGATCACTAGAGACTCTTTAGTATATGACCAAGCTACTTTTGAGGTTATCAAAACACGCGGAGGCAAGCCTGCGGCGATTGTTCCTGTGGACGCAAGCACTATACGTAGAGCCAAGCTAACAGATAAAGAAATAGCTACAGGTAGGCGCGATCTGAAAAGAGATGGTTTTATTCAGATCGTGGATAAAAAGAAAGTAGTCACTTTTGAGCATGACGAGTTGGGTTTTGGTATAAGAAGACCTCGCAGTTGGATCAAGTCAAACGGCTACGGCTTTCCCGAGTTAGAAGAATTAATACGGGTCATTACGGCAATCCTAAATGCCGACATGCACAAGGCTAATGACTACAACGTGGGGCTCTCTACCGCAGGCATTCTCGCGGTTAAGTCAAAAATGAATCCGCAGTTGTTCCGTTCATTTAGACGAGAGTTTTACTCAATGCTTACTGGGGCTCAAAACTCCAGAAGAACGCCTATTATCCAGCTAGACCCAGAGGCAAACGAAGAACTACAATCTATTAATCTTAATGAGAACAGGAACTGGCAAGACTACCAACAGTGGACCTCTTATCTACTGAAAATTGCCTGCGCCATGTTCCAAATGGATGCCTCTGAGCTAGGTTTTGTGTATGGAGCGGAGGGGCAGGTGAACAGCCTTTCTAGTTCTAACCCAGAACATAGAATTATCGCCTCTAAAGAGAAAGGTCTTCGCCCCCTACTCAGAGCCCAGCAGAATTGGTTGAATAGATGGGTCATTCACAACATCGATTCTGATTTTGAGCTACGTTTTGGGGGCATAGATGTAAAGACCGAAGCGGAGAAACTGGAGCAAGAGCTTAAACGTGTAAAGCACTACATGACTATCAATGAGGTCCGAGCCCGATGGGACCTAGAACCTTTGGAGTCTAAGGTGTCTGACATGATCCTAGACCCCACATATATTGGCGCAGCACAGCAAGAGGCGGCGAAAGAGGAAGAGGCAGCGCAGGCAGAATCCGAGCAGGCAGACGGTCAGGATTTTGATATGGAAAACTTTGACATAGACAATTTTCTAGGTATCAAGGGCAAAAAGGGTGACGCAGTTGATCCAAAAGATGGTCGTGTGAAAAAGCAGGGCGGTTGGGAACCTATTCCTGGGGGTAAGAAAGGTGGTAGGAGACGCCGATCAGGACAGGGGTGGGAGTACGACTACTCTGAAACTACTGTCAAAACTACGGAAGAGGCGGGTGAGATAGGGGAAAAGGTAGAAAAAGGCGGCTTTAGGACGGTTAGGGTTGAGGTTTTATGAAGCTGGAAATTAACGAGTCCTATGAGGGTGAGCTTTCTGATGAGGCACAAAGGGTAAGAGATAAGGCTAACTGGGCATTACAGGCAGCTTTGCGTGCAGCAGGTGTACCGTCGTGTTGTGGGGGACTGGAGAAGTCCTTGAAAAGCAGCCCAGAAAACCGAATTGGGGAGATGCAGGTATTGGAGGAACTAACTTTGGACTTAGCAAAGATGTATGAGGAAAGACTTTCTTTGCTTCAAAGGGACCTGCTAGATCGGATAGAGGAAGAGAATGATTCGTGATTCGCGACCTTTAATAGCTAAGATCGCCAATCAGGTATGTAAAGATCACCACGACGCTTTCTTGGTTCAGATATTTGGGCAAAAAGCAGCGAACTTAGGCAACGCTAGGTTGCAGGAACTCATAGACTTGGGTGTTTTGTCCCAGTCTGAGCTGGATAAAGCCTTAGTCCCAGGGGCGGGTTGTGATTACATAGAGTTCATTTATCATGTAAGCGAGCATATAAACGACTACCACGGAGACTTAGACGCGATTGCGTCTATGCGAGAGTGGGGCATTGATAGATGGAAAAGCATCGTTGCAGATCGTGTCAATACACTAAAAGACCAAGCACCTAGTATCGATCAGATGAGCGGTAGGGTAGAGGTGTCTTTACCTGGGGTCATTCCTAGACCCCCCGTACCTGTGTCCTTTGACAGTAAGATTACTCCAGATACCCCACCTGGGCTTAGAGCGTTTGAAGTATATGGGTATCAGCAAGCGGTAAAACACGCGGGGTCGTTTGCTAGAGGGTTAGGTCAGGAGATGGCGCATGATCTGGAACAGATTATTCAGGAAGAATGGCACGAAGAGACCATTATTACAGAAGTGGACGCGGAGAAACGTGCAAAGAAGCTAGAGATTATTAGAGAAGAGACTGCTAGAGAGTTTGTAGAATCAAAGGATTGGCGCTCTTTAGCTAGAAAACTCGCAGACAGGACGAAAGAGTACGCCCGAAACTGGGAACGTATCGCACGGACGGAACTACAGGCTTGCTACAATGATGCTCGAGTGATTTCTGGGGTGAAAGATTTTGGACCAGAGACTCAAATCGCAAGGGTACATGAGGCAGGAGCTTGTGAGGATTGTATACGTTTATGCGGGGATTCACAAAATCCAGTGGTGTTTAGCGTGCGAGAACTCTTTGAAAATGGTACAAATGTAGGTAAACGTAGGCGAGACTGGAGGGCGACCATTTTTCCGATCCATCCTAATTGCCGATGTGACACCGTAGTCGTGCCCCCAGGGTTTACGATTGTAGACGGTAATATGGTGAGGGAAGAAGATGAATAACCACAGTGATTACTTTTCCTTATGGACCCCGATTGATATCTTAAAAGGTAGATCGGAAGACGCGGAGCCGATGACTGCTCGCATTGGAGGAATCGTATCTACCCAGAGCGAAGACCAGCAAGGCGATAGTATCGTACAAGAGGGCATTGATTGGACTTACGCATTATCTAAAGGGTGGTTCAATTACGAACATAAGCAAGGTCCTGATAGTGTTCTGGGGCATCCTGACACAATAGAACCAACCACCCTCAACGGGAGTCCAGCAACCAGAGTCGAGGGCGTTCTTTATTTACACAAACCCCTCGCTAGAGAAATTTATCAGACTGCGATTGCCTTGGAAAAAGCACAGTCTGACAGAAGATTAGGCTTCTCCGTAGAGGGGCAGGTTCTTATGCGAGACAAGGACCGTATTACGAAAAGTAAAGTTCTAAATGTGGCGATTACAGCGCATCCTGTGAATACAGAAGCACGATTCGATGTTTTAAAGTCACTTGCTGTAGCGGCGAGTGTCGGGTATCAATCACCTTCAAGTATGGGGGGATCTCTATCTCCTTTGGTGCCACAATCCCTATCTCCTCAGATATCGAATGCTGCGTATTCCGCTATGCGTGCTCGCCCTAGATTGAGCGTAAAACAACTGGCACAGATGCTTGCGGATAGTTTCGCTGGTCTCAACTACCCAGACGCACTGAGATACGCGAACAAAATTTCACAGTCTTTCAAATGACTTACAGTTAAGCCTATCCCAATTCCCAATATATAGACTGTTCCCTGCATATAGGGAAACAATCTATTGATTATCAGTACATTGTAAGCCAATGTGTGTATTAGTATTACAACCCCACGACCTGAAAGGGCGTCAAAATGGAACATTTGGTGAAGCACTTGATCTCTAATGGGATCGACGAGGACACCGCGAGTAAGATTGCGGCGTCCTATGAGGAAGATACAGTAGATACTGAGAACTTACAGAAAGCTCTTAATGAGATTGCTGAAGTTATGCAGAAGTCTACTCCAGAAACTGTGGAGGCTGTAGATAATACAGACGATACAGACAACACTACCGTTGAGACTGCGGAAGAAAACATTGAGAAGGGTTTTTCTGACACGGCTAAGGCTTTGGAAGAGGCTCAGAATGTTGCTGATGCTGTTACTCGGGGTGCTGATGCCCTTCTAGCGGAAGTACGAGAGCAGAATGATGCTCTTGCCAAGGGGCTTCTTGCCATTGGCGAAGAGATGCGAGCTGTTCGTCAATATTTGAATAACCAGCACGGCGCTGTCGAGCAGGTTACGCAGCAGGTAGAGGCTGTTAAAAAGTCTCTCAACGAACCTGTTATGCAGAAGTCAATCACTTCAGAGTCCGTGGAATCTCCTTACGAGGAGAAAGAGCCTGTAGATACGACTCTAGTTTTGATTGAGAAAGCCCTTAACGAACTGAAGACAACGAATGACGATGGTCGTCAGGCGTCTCTTCGTAAAGCTATTACGCAACTAGAGTGTGGTGTTCCTGCGAGCACCGTTAAGAATCAATTCGGGATCTAAGGAGTAACCACATGAATATCCCAGGTATTAACGAGATGGTCCCTGTTGAGGACCTTCAAAAATTAAACGAAGCACTGCGGAAGTCAACAACCGCAGGTTATCAAACGCCCGCAGGTATGACGGGTGCGGGTTCGCTTTCACCTCTGATCCCTCAGAGCCTTGAGAACGTACTTGCTTCTGCTACCTACAGCATGGATGCCGTGCAACTTTGGCGCAATATGCCAAAGGTTCAGGTTGGTCAGACGGTACATGAGTACAACGTCATTAAAGATCACGGTTTGGACATTAGTCCTTTCATGGCTGAAGGTGGCATTCCTGCTGCGAATAAGAGCGAGTACGAGCGAAAGTTCGTTAAGATCAAGTACATGGCAGAGCTTCGTGAAATCACGGACGTTGCTTCTACCATTAACCCCTTGGTCGGTCCTAATCCAACCGCTCTTGCAGAAGAGACCGAGCGCGGAACTCTTCGTCTTATGCAGAAGTTGGAGCGAGAACTTTGGCACGGTGACGAGGACATTAACGGTCTCGGCTTTGACGGTGTTATTAAGCAGATTAGCGACGAGTCTAAGAGTGTTTCTGACGCAGAGGGCAAGATGGTAACACCTGCTTTCCTTCAGGAACTACTTTCTGACGTGTTTGCTGCGCCTCGCTACGGTGCGCCCGATACCATCTACGTTGAACCACGTATTCATGGTGCTCTAATTAAGCAGACCACCGATTTTGGTCGATTCAATACCATCAGCCAGTCTGATGGTGCTTTCACTTTCGGCGCGGGCGACCTCAAGATCATGGGTCCATACGGTCCTATTGCTGTTAAGGCTGCTCCGTTCCTTTTCAATAGCTGGGACGCTCCTGCCGCAGGTAGTGGCTCAAACAGCAAGAAGCCTGGTATTACGGGACTTGCAGCAGCTGGCGGTAAGTTAGGCGCAGGCGATTACCATTATAAGGTTATCGCAGTAAGCAATGCCACTGGGTACAGTGAAGCAGCTACTTTGGAAGCCGAGAACGCTGAAGCACCTATCTCAGTGGACGCCAATGGGAAGGTTACGCTTACCATTACTCGTAATGGAGCAGCCTCCGATACTGATTTTTATCGAATCTATCGCTCTACGGCAGGCGGGGGTTCCGCTTCTTGCAAGCTAATTGGGCAGGTCAAGGATGCCTCAGACGCTAACACTACCAGCTTTGTTGATGATGGTAGCTCTGTGCCAAACGCTTCTAGCATTGTCATGGTGAAGCACGATCCTTCAATTATGCGGTTTGCTAGATTGCTTGATTTCATTCGACGACCATTGGCAGAAGTTAAGACGACTCGACCGTTCTTGCTCATGCTTTTCGGAGCACCAATCGTCTCGGTTCCAAGTAAGTGTCACGTCATTAAGAACGTGTTGCCTACTGGCGCTCTGATTGATTGATAGCAAAGTGAAACCCCTGCCCCTTTGGGGCGGGGGTGTTTCTCATCTGAAAGGTTGGTTATGGGCATTAGGCATAAAGAGCAAAGAGGCGGTAAGGTCTCGATACCTGGGGCTTCTTTTAAAATTGGGAGCGACGGGGCTTTGAGCCCAGAACCGACAGATGCACAAGCAGGGTATTTATTGGGTTTCCCTTCTATGTTTGAGAAATTCTCTAAGGCACCTGCACCGAAGGCACCTGCACCGAAGGCACCTGCACCGAAGGCAGCACCGAAGGCAGCACCGAAGGCAGCACCGAAGGCAGCACCGAAGGCAGCTAAGAAGTCGGGTAAATAACATGCCTATTCGTCACAAACAGCAAAGGTCAGGTAAGGTTTCTGTATCTGGATATTTATTTTCTGTTTTAGATGACGGTACGTTGGCACCCGAGCCTAGTGACTCTCAAGCTGAGATTCTGCTTAATTTTAGCTCTCTGTTTGAGCGTTTAGGTGAGGACGGGGAACCTATCATTAAGAAAAAGGCAGATATGAAACCCGCTCCAAAAGCGGCACCTAAGAGGGCGGCGAGACGGGGCAAGAAGTAAAAGGTGAGAACTAATGTCAAGTTTGTTATCCGAGCTGACGGTAGATTGGCTCAAATCTAGGTTCTTACTTGGCGTAGATCTTACGCTTGACGATGGCTCACCTTACCCTGATTCGATTTTTGAGCAGTCCATCCAAGGTGGCATTTCCTACATTGAGCACGAACTAGGCATTACTCTGTCTCCGTTTAACGTAAAGGACGAGAGGCATGATGCTTATGAGCCCATGCGAACGGGCTTTTGGCCATTTCGTTTAGACCACAGACCTGTTCAAATCATCAATAAAATACAGGTAAAGTTCGGGGCTTTTGAGGCAGCAGAAATTCCTGCGGAGTGGGCGAACCTTGTATCCCCTGCACATGGGCAGATACATTTAATTCCTAGCCAAAAAGGACTTATGAGCAGCTACCGTTTTACTAACGGTGTGCCGCTTATTACAGGTGACATTTTACAACCTCAGAGGTATGTCCCTGGGTATTTTTACTTTGATTATACGTCTGGATTTCCTTCTAAAACGGGCTCTGTAACTGTTGCTCCTGGGAGCACTACCGCAAAGGTGGCATTCGATTCTGACTTACTGATGAAATATGATGTTGAGCTTACGTCCCCAGACGTTGCGGCTTTCATCAGTGAGAGGGGACATGGTGGGTTTGAGGTAACTATTGCCAGTATACAAGCTGATCCAGTGGAGATATCGTACAGGGTTTCGACTTTACCAGCGGATATTAGGCAAGCGATTGGGTACAAGGCTGCACTTCTACCCCTTGATGTTGCTGGTGATTTAATTGCAGGCGCGGGTGTTGCTTCGATCTCTGTGGGGGTAGACGGTATACACCAATCCGTGAACACTACTGCTTCGAGCACAAACGCTGGGTACGGAGCGCGTGTTCTACAGTACGAGAGAGAACTTAAAGCATTAATACCTGCGCTAAAAGCAAAGTACAAAATGATCAATATTGGGGTAATGTAGCGTGGAATTGCCCAGCAGAAAGCCTGTAAAACTTGGACCTCGAGTAGACTTCAGACCTGAGCAGTTTAGAAAGTTCTTCTTTAAGGCAGGTATCGACTTGCTTTGGGAGCAGGCGCAGGAGTGTCCGTGCAAGCGTCCTACCTCTGATTATGCTTTGGACGTTACTCTGCACGTAACTGACCAGACCTCTGAGGCGAGAATAGATTGTGTGAAGTGTAAGGGTAAGGGCTACTTCCATCACTCCCCACAAAAAGTTCGTGCGATAATTACGAGTGCTCAGGAGGAGCCAGATCGTTTCCGTGTGTACGGAGAGTTTGCTACGGGCATGGTTAAGATTTCTTTATTGCCTGAGCACCTACCGTCTTACGGGGACAGGTTTACTTTATCAGATTCTGTTTTGATGTTTCGCGAGACCCTCGTTCGGTCTGCGGAAGCGATTGAAAGCACTCGATTCCCTATAGTCACGCGGTCATTAGATCTGAGCACAGGGGAATCTCAGGTGGGAGTTCTTAACCTACACAGAGCAAACCCTGACGGGACTTGTACGGACGATGGCGCTCTAACGGAAGGTGTGGATTTCGTATTAACAGGGGACGGTAAACTGGACTTTACGTTAGGGGACGCCTTGGGCACGTCTCCTGCGGAGAACGTAAGGTACGCTGTCAGTTATTACGCGCACCCAAGGTTTGTTGTAGTAGATCATCCCCATGCCTTTAGAGACACTTTTACTAAGAGAAAGTCACCCGTAGAGAACTTTCGTCCCCTTCCCATCCAATGTGACGCTAAACTTGAGTTTTTAAACTCAGACAGGGGGACATGATGGCAGGGTACTCGAGGTTACAGGATTTAAGGCATGAGATTTACGGGACCTCCCTACCTCAACGCCATAATAGAGCCAAGATCCTAGCTGCACTCATCGTGCATAGATGGCGTAATGAGGCATCTAAGCGTTTGAACACTACGCTAGGCGCGTATTTAGCATCTATTGGTATAGAAGAAGTTTCAGAGAATAAGGTGGTCGTGGCATTGCCCGAAGGGGCAAGCGGCACTCATGCTAGATTGGCTAGGATGGTGGAATTCGGTTACGGGGGCGGGGGTGTCGGTACGTTCGGCAACGTATACGATATGCGAACTCGAGGGCAGAATTTACTATCCACAATCCCTAAGAGCAATACCGCCTACGGACCTCAAACAGTTGTGCCTTTTAACTTCAGCAAGAAGCAGGCTTCTAGTCGAGTATCTAGCGGCGATATTATGAAGGCTTTCCAAGCCCAGGCGGGCGACGGCAAACCTGTAATGACCTTCAGAAAAGAGAACGGAAAGACTTCTTGGGGAACAAGGTTGGGAGGCAGTTTAAGCACTAAACTTAAATCTCACCATGCCTCCACTAGAGCCCAAGGTATGTATCACAGAGGCGTAGCCGCAGGACGATCTGGGAAGATGGTATCGGGCGGTTTTTTCATGCTGAGAACAGTAAGCGATCCGAGAAAGCCAGGCAGCCCATCTTGGGTATCTAAAGGTATTAAACCAAGAGACATAGGCAGAAGATACGTTGTACCTGCTTTACCTGAGTTGCTTAAATCGGCGGGGATTATCTAATGGCAGGGTTGTTTGACTTACACCTGCTTCAGGGGATGCAGGCAGGCGTTAAAGAGTACCTAGACTCTGAGGTGTCTTTCAAAGAGCTGTTTAAAGGGGTCAGTGATGATCTATTAGGCTCTTGGTTTAATGAGCTGCAAAGACAGAGACCTACTGTTAAGGCTGCGTTTTCCCCTGGAGCAGACGACTTCCCTGTTATTGCAGTACAGTTAGAAGCGGAAAACACAGATACCCCGTCTCATCCTCTAGGCAGATACTCTCACGAACTAGACGACGGTAGACGTGTAGAAAAGGTGCTTTTGACGCAAAGAGTATCTGTCACGATCCTGTCTAAACATCCTGAAATAACGAGGTGTTTACACGTAATATGCAGGGCAACAGCTACCAGACTCACTAAACCGTTCCTTAAATTTTACGATGACGTGAAGTTTATGGATGCGGCAGATTTAGCGCCAGATGAAAACTTACTTGCAGAAGAGTTAGGTATTTACGTTCGTAGACAACGGTACGAGGCGCTTAGTTACGCAGATGTTCCTGAGATAGAAGTATCCGCAATAAGCAAACCCTGGCAGGTTGGTATTTTCGACGCTACAGGAAATGATAATTTTCAAATTCAACTAGGCGCAAGTTCGTCTGGAAAAGTAGATCTGGTGGATTAGCGCACAATGACATATATTATCCTACATAGTAGACATGAAAGGGGTGGACACGATGCCATCATCAATTAATTTTAATGGGGTACGCACGTTTCGCCCTGGCGTCTATGCAGTTATCGACGCTTCGGCTCTAGGGGGATCGGGCGTTAGTACAGGCAATGTTGCTGTAATTGGGGACTTCCCCTTACTGGCACAGCATACGCCTACGTCTTTTGAATCCGCGAGGGCAATGAGTGATTATTTCCTTGGGGATACTGACATGCAACTCTTGGCTAAGATTGCGTTTTCTCCTGCGACGGATGATCGCGTAGGGGGCGGTGCTTCTCAGCTTTTTGTGGTGAATGCGTCTTCTGTTTCGCAAGCGCAGCACATCTTTACGGACGTTACCAGCTCACCGAGTCTTTTAGTTAAGTCTAAGTTGCACGGGAAATCAGGCAATACAGTATCTGTAGGAATAAGCACAAGTGTAATCGCAGAGGGTTCTCTATATAACATCCTTATCAGGAGAGACGGGCTATCTGAGACCTATAACAATGTAGGCAGTGGTCCTTTGTTCTCTGTTCAATTTACAGGAGTTGGTGAGGCAAGTATGACGGGGGGTCCTGCGGGAGTCACTGTCACTGAGAGTTTTACCGCGATTAGTTCTCAAGATTCAGCGGAAGTGAATACACCATTCTCACTATCTTCTCCTAAGAAAATATCGCTTAAGCCAGCGGCAGAACCCGCTCAGGCGGTTACTGTTGCAGTGTCGGGCAGGGATTCAGAGGGGGACCTTCATACAGAGACAGTCACTTTACCAACTGGGTCAGAGGATGCAGTCATAACCACGGCAGAATTTTCTGAGGTTATTAAATGTACCGTTAGCGGCTTTGCAGGTAGACCTGCTGTTTCTATTACAGCAGATATAGTAGACTTCGACGCATCAGATTACTCCTCTTTAGCAGGAATTGCTGATGCACTTGATGCTGCGACTTCGATTACTGTGGTTAAGCAAGCTACTAATCTCAGCACGATCCCTTCAGACCAGCTAGACGCTTTCGTCTTCGCAGACATTAAGGCAGATGCCCAGAGCCCTGTTGCTGATTTGTATGCAATTATCCGAGAACTTTCAGATTCAAGGATCGTGATTGCATCCAGAGCTACAGGGGCAACTAAGCCCCCTTTGGGAGCAGACGGGAGTCCTTTATCAGCAACTCTATCTGGAGGCACCCATACCACAGCAGATACTGCTGGGTATACGGCTGCACTTGAGTCTATTCTTGCAGAGGACGTTCAGATTGTGGTCCCTATGGATCAGAATCTTGCTGTACATCAGGCGGCTTTGCAGCATTGTAAGGATTCTCAGCTATACGGTCGCGAGCGAAACGCTTACGTTGGGGCACCTGCAAAGACCTCGCTAAAGAGCCTCTTCGATTCTTACTCGAGTAAATTAAATTCTAGGCACGTATCTCTGGTTGGTCAGAGCATTAAGTTCTCAATGCCCGATGGTTCTAGTAAGGTACTAGATCCTAAGTTCTTAGCTTTGATGTGCGCTTGTATGCAAGCAGGTACAAGTGCTGCGGTTCCTTTGACCCGTAAACGACCTGCGGTGTTGTCAGTAGAGCAGCACGCAGAGTGGAACATCGTCAGAAACGCAAACGAAGCAATTAGAAAAGGGATCTTGGCTTTGTCTTTAGACAACCTGGGGCTTCGTATCGAGCGTTCGGTTACAACGTACATGACGGATGATAACCCGATTTTCTCTGAGGTTAGCGCCAATGAGTCTATTAACACTTCTGTACGTACACTTAGAGCGCGTCTCGCTACACAGATTGGTAATCCAGTAATCTCTGGTAGTAGGGCTCAAATTGAAAGTGCGGTTAAGGTGAGCCTGTCTAAGCAAGTCAAGGACGGGGTTATTAAGGCATTCCAGAATGTAACCATCACGGATTTAGGTGATAGGTTCGATATTTCCTATGAGGTCGCAGCCGTTGAACCTCTCAACTTCATTAAGATCACGGCGAATGTCGTGCGAATCCCAGGATAAGGAGTAAGTTATGGCACGCACATTTGCAGGTGCTCGCGCTAAGATTTTTGCTGAAGGAGCCAATGGGCGCGTCGAGGTAGGATTTGCGACGGGCGTCAGTGGTCAGGAGAACATTCAGCTACAGAGAATTGATGTTCTAGGCGACATTGATTCTACGGAAATTGAGCCTGTTGGACGGACAGTATCTTTTACTTGTGACTATGTTCGCATGTTGGATAACTCCGTTCAAGAGCAGGGTATTTTTCCTAGAGGAGGCACTGAGGTTGTTATTACCTTTGAGGAGCTTACCTTTGAGGTATTCGATGACATTGATGAAAAGGTTCGATGGGTAATCGAAGGTGCTAAATCTGAAAGTCGGTCCTGGCGCGTGGATCGATCAGGTGTTATGACTGCTAGTGTTAATTACCAAGCACGTAAGATGCACGATGAGGCAGGACCCACCTGATAAGGAGATAGCATGGATCTAAGGAAACTAGCACAGGATGCAGAAGAGATAAGAACTGCACCTGTAGAAGAGGAATCGGAAGCGCCCAACTTAACCCCCAGAGAGATTCAGTTCTCCTTGGTATATGAAGCGGGGGGAAGAGTTCGAGAGGCTGTGATTACTTCTCGAATCATGAACGGTGACGAGCGTTTTAAGGCTTCAAGGATGGCGGCAGATATTGCAGGCAGACCTTGGAACACCTTACCCGCTAATACTCAAATCCATGCTGTTTCTTTAGGTACGGTAGCCGTGCAGTTGAGGGATGCCCCTGAATGGGTGCTCGAGGCTTGCCAAGAAGACGAAGAACTTGCAGTCCAACTCTTTGCGTCGTGTAAAGGGCACGACGCACGTTGGTTTCGCGGAGGGGATGCAACGAGTTCGGGCGGCGAGGAAAAGCCCAGGATACAGCTTACTGAGATCGGTTCTCCCTCCTATTGAGATGAGTTCTGTCTGTCCCACATTACCTTTGGCTGTGGACGGAGACTTATTGGAGGCGGTTTTACTTAGAGTCGATGATGAGGTGTTTAGGCAGGTTGATTCTGGCGTAGAGATTGGCGAAGACGGTATTCCTCTCACTGGTGATCCAATAGTAGACGAATGGGAGCGGGAATTAAGCCGTGGCAACGAGTGAACATAAGACCAGAATAGAGATAAAGATAGATGACCAAGAAGCCAGGGCATCTATCGACTACATCGTATCTCAGTTAGAAAAAGCGCAAGAACTCGCAGGCAATCTCGCTCTATCCTTTGGCGGTGGTGGTGGTCCAGGGGGAGGTGCGGGCGGTGGAGCAGGTGGCGGTGGTGGCGGCACCAGCTCTACCTCTGGCGAGGGGGGCGATAAAGAGGAGAAAGATAAAAAAGAAAAGCCAGAGATAAGTAAGAAAACCACGGCTTTCTTGTACGGTGCGGGAGGTGCAGCTAGTGCGTTAGCTAAAGGAAACCCTACAGCGGCTGTAGAGGCTTTGACAGAGGGTATACGCGGCGTAGGTAAGGCGTTTGATAAAGTCGCAGACGCGCATGTCTCCGTGGCTGGGTTTCAAATACCCGTAGGCGCAATCGCAGCGCTACCTATAGCTTTCGGTGAAGCAGTGATAGCGGGCATAAATATGCGCCTGAATCATGCTTCGAGAATCGCACAGACAGAAGCAGGCAGATCTGCCTTCATGGGCTCTACTGGTCTAGGAGACCCTGGATACTCTGCTGGCACAGGCTTCGGCTTCATGCCTTCAGAAAGTGCCTCGATTATGGGGGCAATGGGTCCTTTGACAGGGGGTGCCTTAAAGAGCACTGGCGACCTGTTAAAAAACTACAATCCCTTTATGCAAATACGTCGAGGCGAAGACCCAGGGCTGGGTCCTGCGTTGCTTGGCATGACAATGCAAGGGGGAGGAGCCACAGGTAATCTTTCAAATATAGCGGGAATACGAGGGGGTTTTGCTAGGGCAGGTCTTTCGGGGGCTAACCTTGATAAGATTATGGGAGGCTTTATAGGTCTGGCTGACTCCTTGAGGGACAACGGGGCAAGTCTTAACCTGAATTCCTTGGAGATTGCTGCCAACTCTAAAGCCATGCAAGCAATGGGGGTTAGGGCGGGAGCTGTTACTCGTAATATTGCACAAACAGGCACAGGCGCAGCTAACAATATGCTCGCCCCTTTTAAGAAGATATTTGAAGGACAATTAATCGCAGACGCTTTTTCTGGAGGACGGTCTCTTACTGAAGCCATTCAGTATATGCGCGACATTAGCGGCGACCCTAATAGGTCCATGGAAATGTTGAGAGGCATGGATCCTATCATTGGTATGTCCATGGGCATGAGTCTGGATGAAGCCATGGGGGTTTCTGGGCAGGATCCTGATGGTCGTGAATATACGCCTGGAGACCCTAACCTGGGGCGAAGAAGGACAAGATCACGCTCAGGAATGACTGTAGGCTTTTCGGCGGCGTTTGCCGCTAACCAAGCTGCCTTGATGAACCGCGTAGGCAGGGACGGGGTTGGTCCCATAAAAGAACTTTTGGACGTAACCAAAAATTTACAAATTATTATAATGAAATTCAGTAAGTCCTCAGACGGCTTAACTTCGACAATGAATAGTGTCTTAGAAGTGATGATCGATCTAATGGATACTCTAGGAGCCAATAAGAAGAGAGCGGAATCTGCCAAGACAAAGAGAGAAGCTAAGTTGGCGGGTAAAAGGGAAACTAGCTTGCCCGAAGCAGCGGCACGGATGAAAATGGAACAATAATGATAAAAGTACGTTTTCATATTAGCCACCCCCTGTATGAAAAGTCATACGGAAATGTTTCTGAAAGGGAGGTAACGGACTACTGTAAGCAGGTAAGTTGGTCGTATTCTACACAAGCACCTTATGAGTCTATGAATTTACTTCTCGAGATGCCCATCGAGGCGTATCGCAATAGGGAAGTAATCCCCTTGGTAGAACACGAAGTGCCTGACACAGGTTTCTGGGTCACAATTTGCGAGGACAGTGGTCCTTTGCTGTCGTGGGGTCGTGTAGATACAGTAACCCTGGGTATGAATACAGACATGGCATCGGGAGGTGTCGTGTGCTCCGCTAATATAACGGTTAGTTCATGGGTATGGTTCTTAGAAGACCATTCATTCCTAGTAACTAATTTTGAGTATGACGCTACATCGTTAGCGATACAGTATTCTACTAATCAGGCACTTTTGCCCCGAAGCGAAGTGCCTGAGAGTTTAAGAGGCACTGAAGCAGGCGAGGCTCTTTCAGCAATTTCAGATATAACCACTGGGCTTCTTATCGGATCTGACCCCTTAAAGGCACCTGATTTCTCGGATCCTAAGAAGTACGCAAGCGTACTTGAGCAGGCACTATACTACAATAAGTATCTACTCAACGGGGACGAGTTCCATCAGCTTACAGAGGGAATATTTAAGTCTCTAAAGCATCAGAACGCAGATTTAAACCAAATTAAATTATCAACAGAAGCTCTTAGAATAATATTCAAAACATTCGCAGGTAGAGTAAGCCTACCTAAATCTCTAGGGGGAGGAAATATAGCGAAACAAGTGCCGATAATACCAGGCAATGTGTCTAAAGTAACTAGCAAGTCTGCACATAGCTCTGAAGATTTGGCGAAATTTGGATACGCTTCAAGCGTCCCCCCAGGATATACCCCTAACTACTTCTTAGTCCCAGAATCTGGCACTTGGTCAGCTATTTCTTCGACCTTTATTTTTGACAATAATTACATGGAACTGTTTCCAACCCTGATTATGGTAAGTGCAGATGAGGGCAAGGAACGGCAGCTACTCGCGCAGAGAGATGAGTCCAGTATAACAAAGAAACCACATTTCCCTTTTAGTCCTAAGACAAAGATTAACGGTAAAGAAGTGCAGATGATGCCTTGCGTCATGTATCGAATGAAACCTATAGGGTGCGGTGGGGCTAGAATAGGTAATAATTATACAAGTCCCGTAACGGGACAACCCCTACAACCATTCAAACTAGAAGGCGAGAACGCATTTTCTCCAGAGACCGACTTGTCTAAATTCGGGAAAACGTATCATGAGATATCGGCAGATAATGTATTAGATCTGACATACCAAGTATCAGAGAACAAGAAATTTAACTTTGTGACAACCAGGCGTCCTTATGACGGAATACCGTTTGGGTATGGTTTGGACAACATAAGACCCCCAGAAATTATCAGCGGAAGAGTGCGGGGGCACGGTATACGATACCAAGAGATGGGGTGGGGGCTTATTCACGGAAATGAGGAAGTCTACCAGTATCTAAACGAGTACCTATACACGTTGGTGAATAACCTACATTTAGGGGCAGGTTCTTTGGAGATTAATTACTATCCCGCGATAAGAGCGGGGCAGTACATACGTATCAAAGGGGAAGATTCAGATCTACTGAAGTCTATGGTCGCTTACGTCGAAGAGGTCACGCACTCTGTTCGGGTCAGAGCTAACGGGGAATATGATTTAGACACTTCCATTAAGTTTTCAAGCGCGTTGTTGGGCGATAACATAAACGAGATAGGTAAAAACTTCGGCACAGTGGATTTTATGTAATGCTAACTACAGGTATCGTAAGAAAAAAGTACCTTAATAGTGAGGGTAAATTAAGAGCAGAAGTAATTTCCGCATCAGGATCGATCTATTACAGTGTGTCTTTCGGGGGGATATCGGGAGGAAACAGGGGTAATTTTTCTCATGAACCTGTGGCTTTTTCTTCAGATACTTCAAAAATAGATCTGGATGATTTTAAGGGTGCGTATGTTCTTTTGTTTCATCCAGAAGGAGGGCAAACACCTGTTATCATAGGCACATTGCCCCCTCCTTTAAGAGACGAAACGGAGAACACATTCTTCTCAGAGAACAGGTCTTTTGATTCAGACGATAAACAAGACTTGTCAAAAATAACTCCCGCAGACGAGCACCGAATTGTAGACGGCAGTGTTCGCACCATGGGTGCAGAAGGTATAACTCTGGATACGCAGGAGAATAGCAAGCCAGTACGTCTACAAGTGTCTTCAGATAGTCATGTCAGGATATCTCAAACTGACCAAGACACTTCCGATCATGTGGTCTTATCTTCTCACCTAATGACTAAATTGACGCAACTGGAGACGGCGCTGACCACAATAGCTGCTGCCGTAAACGGAATAAACGCAGCGGTCGCGAATATACAGACTTCCTTATCTTTGATTCAAGGTGGAGGAGCGCAAGTACCTGCACTAACCTCGGCAGTTCCTTTTGCTTTTCAATCGGAGGGGCTTCCAGAAGATATAGCCAATACACCTTGGTCCAAAGGGAGGGATGATAGCTATCAAGCGGATTGCCTAAGAATAAGTAATAAGAATACGGAGTAGTAATATGAGTGGCAATCTTAAAAGCGACAGTAAATTCAGCTTAGACATACCTATGGGCTCAATGGGGAATAGGTTCTCATCCCTACTCAGAGTACCTATAGACTATATATTTGAGATATATGACAGAGGCAAATTGCAGATGGCTATTACTTTACCTAATAGCCCTGAAGCGTTTGATTGCGTAAGAACGTCTGCCACGAATCTAAGGTATACCCTTGGGGACTTTCCCATTCGACAAGGTAGAGAGAATCGAAATAGAGAGATATCTTTAAGTGGCAGGAGCGGCTTAGAGTCTAGGCAAGGCTATGTCAGAAACGGGAATCAAAAATTCCAGTCGGGTCCTGATATTCTTTTGGAATTTGATGGGTTTCTTCAGGACTACTCCGCGCTTCTCGAAACAAGGCTTATAGAGTCCAAGCAGCACATAAAAGAATCTGGTGTAAAGCATGAAGTAAGGAAAAAGTTCATAGAGGAACAGCCTTACATGGTTTTTCACGCATTAAATGAGAAAGTTCGGCTTCGAGTAGAGCCTGTTAATTGGCGATGGAGGCGCAGTGCCGATACCTCAAGGCTTTCTTATGAGTGGGAGCTAGAACTTAAAGGGTATGGATATGCACCCAAAGGGGGACCTACTAATTTGTTCGCCCCATTAGACGCCTTTATGGACGGTGTTGCTGAAGTAATTAATACCGTGGCTACTGGGCTGGGGGCTCTGGCTAATGTTACGGGTAATTTAAGAAATGATATTAACGCTTTAGTGGGACCTTCATTGTCTGCTTTGCGTAATATAACTCGAGCTATGCAGCTTCTCAGCTCTAACGTGGATGATTTGGTAACATTCCCTAAGAGCGTATTGGCTAACTTCGTAGCAACAGCGGTTGAGTTTGAGGATGCCGTATTTAGGTTCTCTCAAACAGTTAATCCTTTTGACGAAGAGTTATACAGGACAGAGCTGGATACATTGAAGCGAACAATGGAGACATTTGCTAATGAGGCGACACGTACTTCTCATATTGCTCTGGGGGCTACAGGGGGAGGACCTGCGGATATAGCCAGATCCCAACAAGAACTACGGGCAACTGACATCTCTCCAGACCCTGACAGTGTTGCTTCAGGCACACCCGTTGTAGGGATACCGAATGTCACTATGATTGTGTATGTCATAAGAACAGGAGACACCTTGCCTAATCTAGCAGATAGGGCTCTGGGAGACTCTGACAGATGGACTGATATTGCGGAAGCTAATGGGATGGCGGGTCTGCATGACGCAGGAGAGTTCGGGGCGTTAGTCCCTGGAACAAGGATAGTTTTACCGACAACGAGCAGCAATATATCATCTAACTCCAGTGTGATTGGAGCGGATACTGCGGAAGACTTACTTGGTCGAGACCTAAGAATAGATTTTAGGACAGGGGATCTGCTTACACATGGTACAGGAGATATATCTACAATAAGAGGACCTGGGAACTTGGAGCAGGCACTTGCTCTAAGGTTACTCACAGAGCAGAGAAGTCTTCCGATCTTCCCTAATTACGGCTTGCCTATACAGCCTGGTACTGGTATGACAAGTAGGACAGCAACTTACTGTGGCGTACATTGCCAGGATCAGGTACTCTCTGATCCAAGAGTAATGGAAGTCAGTGATATTGCAGTGGAAGATGGGGGAGATTCCATTGATGTTCTAATGAACATTATTCCAATAAACGGCGGCACATTAGAGTTTGTCGCGCCAATGAAAGCGGCAGGGAGTTAGTCAGATGGCGTATGTGCCAAAGACAGCTAGGCAGATTCTAAGGGACTTGGTGGCTGGCACTGTCGCGAGGTCGGAACTTACGGATGTTACCGAAGGTAGCGTACTTGCCCAGTTACTAAGCACAGTTGCCTCCGAGCTATCAGGTAGCGAATATCGGATGTCTCAAATAAGAGACAGTTACGATTTATCAAATGTATCAGGTGCTGATTTAGACGAAAGAGTAGCAGAGTTTCCTTTAGGCGCTGTATCGAGATTGCCTGCGAGTGCTGCGGCAGGGGCTGCGGTTAACTTAATCAGAGTCGCTCCCGAGGGGGAGGTTCTGCCCGAGTTGGTAATACCAGCGGGCTCTTTAATGGGCAGGTCCAAAGAGCCTTCTATGGTATATGCCCTTTCCGATAGCGTTACGTTTGACGAGTTCGGACCTTTCCCCCAAGACAAAGAGCAAAAAATATTCAATGTATCTATTGTCTGTATGACACAAGGTACAACGGGCAACTGTCCCCCAAACAGCATTGACAGAAACATCTCTCTACCTAGCGAGGTATCTGTAGAGCAGGTAGCTCTAATAGCGGGTGGGCAAGGTATAGAGCCTGATGAGTCTCTCAGAAACAGGGCTATATTGTATCTCAGCAGTTTGGCGAGATGTCAGCCCGTTGCTCTTGAATACTTCGCGCTAAGTTTTGTGGCGTCTGACAACACTAGACTTAGATACGCATCCCTAAACGAATTTATCGACAGAAGAGGGTATTCTGAACTCTATATAGATGACGGGTCTATTATTGTTCAGGGTCGGGAAGTCGGAACTCGTCCTGGGAGAACGATAACAGGAACCGTTCCAGGGGGTGGTTTTTTTACTATCCATCACGAAGGACCTTCTGTTTATCCAATCGGTGCGGATCCTGACAATGACCCTAGTCATGGGCTTTTCAAAAACCCCGATGAGAATGGTGCGGGGGGAGAGCTAATAAGCCCTGCTAACTTTGTATCCATCCCCGAGAGGGGTGTTGTGTATGTGAGTGCGACTGATGTGGACGGTAATCCTGTATTTGAAGCAGGGGACACTTACATACTTAAAGGTTACAGAGTATTTACAGGAAGAATGATCCCTGAGCTGCAAAGAGCGATTGAGGGGGACACAAACGATCCTGTTAATTTCCCAGGAATGAGGGCGGCGGGTACTCGAGTACGTGTTTTGCCTCCGCAGGTTGAAGTTATAAGTTTCGATATAATGATCATCCCTAAGAGCGGGGTCTCTTTTGTGGATACAGCAGATGCTGTACGTGAGGCGTGCGTAGAGTTTGTACTGACACTACGTCCTGGGGACACTTTATATGTCTCTCAGTTAACAGATAGGGTCATGAATAACCCCGATCTGATTGATGTTAAATTCTTCGTCAAAGACTCAAACGGGCAAACGAGATATCCAGATAAAAACCCTGGGGGTAAGCAGAAGGTTTTACGCCCAGATCCAGATGATATTAGCGTAATACCCCCAGAAGATTTCGATGCTTGATAGGTAGGATGTACTAATGGCAAAAAAGACCGTCAGATTAACACCGCAAGAAAGGTTCGACCTTATTGACGCGCTTGCCTTGCAGCAAGGACCGATGGACTACATTAGCCAAGTCATTGGTAATCTGATGGGCGCGTCAAGTGGTCTTCTTACCTTCGCCCCCTTCGGGGAGATAGATGGAGACACTTTACACCTGGGAGCCAAGAGATTTGCGTTCTATGTGTCATCGGGATCTTATAATGATATAGACGGGCAACTTCAGGAGACTTCTGATCAAGATAGGTTAGGGGATGTTGTTGTATACGATCCGTCATCGTCTCATCAGGTAGCAACAAGTGTTAGCTTTCAACCCGCCAGATTGGCGTATGAGGCGTATGCGGTAGACAATGTACAAAACGGCGTCGATCAAAATACAGGATTGGAACTACTATCTGGTACTGAGGGTGCTGAAGCCACGCCATTCCTTTGGGCAAGAGGTGTACCCAGACCTGGGCAAGAGGACGCTAGGCGTAAGTGGAGTATCGCGCAGCAGGTAGAAGTGCCTGTTACTATGAGTACTCGAGTTTTAACTGAGGTTGAATTTAGATTCAGCAGAACGATGCCTGCTACTCTCTTCAATAGAGACGAGGAAATTGGGGGAGGGGAGCTGCATATAAAATGGGCTCCAATCGCAAGAATCATAGATTTCGATGGTAATATACCTGTTATCACTCCCATCAGCGCCTTCGATTCTAAGGAATGGGAAGATAGGCTTAAAGACAAATACGACCTAGACCCAACAGGCTCCACATTCTTAGATTGGTATTCTGGGGAATCTCCCAGCCTAACAAGCAAAGAGTTTTTTGGTAATTATGCCAGACCTATGGGTCCTGCAATAAGCCCAATGGTTTCTCTGCTAACAAGTTTGTCTAGTACTGAAAATGTAAACATATTGGAGGGGAACCAGGGGCTAAAAGCGCAATTAGAGCTAGTGGCTGATGAGATTAGCAGTAGACCTGCTGCCGACTCTTCTCGAGATAAGTTTAGACATTTAGGACATGATTTTAGAAAACTTCAAAACTTCTCTTGTTGGAATAAGTCTAAAGTTAATGGCTCTGTTGGTATTGTCGACCAGTTAGCGGGGATTAAGGCTGTTATACAAGCGATCACTGGTTCGGGTATTTTTGAGTACGGTGGAGATCTTGTTTTAGATGAAAGAACCGCTCCCTTTAGAAACAACGACCCTAGTCTTCAGACTCTTTGGGAAGCACTATCTGAAAACAAGAAATCTGGTTGGAATGCTAAACCTATCCGTTCTGTAAATTCTCTTGCGTTAGAGAATATGCTCCAGAAGGAGGAGCTTGAGAACCTGAGAACAGAACTGGATGCCCTTAAAACAGAGTTCGACGCTTTAGAAAATGACCACGAAGACAGAATCACAGCCTTAGAAAATCAGGATGACCCTTTCTCCTCTGTACCTATCAATGACGCCCAGCCATTAGTGCCCGCTCTGGCTTTTGCTTTTCAGGCTAAGTACGGAGTCTCAGCGACTTCGTTTGACTATCACTCGGGTCCACAAGGAGCAATTAGTGGCGTTGGAGTCTTTGTATACGCCAACACATACTCTAAAATACAATACGCAAGAGGGTGCGTGAGAATCACTCTCTCTGAAGAGTGTATAGAAAGCATGGGAGGGCAATCAGCACTGACAGATGGGCAGGTTGTTATACATGCTACACCATTACATTACACAAATAGAGCACCTTGGCTATATCCTGAAGATACACCTTTCGGGGTAGGCGCGATTCGTGGGGATGACGGTATAGTTGGTGATGATGTAGGAGGCACTATATCTGGTCGTGAAAACGGGGAGAGTGTAGTAAAATATCACCGCATACAGGTACTAAACGCCTTTGCTAATTTTTACCAATGCACTTTGAATGTGGTGATATTCCCAGAGACTAGAACCCTTCATGTATACCCCGTAAACACGGTGCCTGATATAATCGAAAAAGGGCATGATTTGAGGGGGTATCCTGCTTTTGGGGGATGGGCTCGTAGGGTTAGTACAGATAGCGATGGGCATTCTATTGGGGTGCAGCAGATTAATCGCTCACCCTTTACCCAAAACATGCACGAGATGTACGTGGATAACGAGCTTACGGGCCAGTATGCTGGTGACGCTGGTATAGCGTATGCTTGGCTACATGGAGATGTCACAAACCCTGATATTTATAGGGATAGGAATGGGGGGTCTGATGTAAACGACGGGAACTATGTAAAGGAAGGTTTAGGGAAGGACCACGTCTTTGGACATGCAGACGATCTGAGAGGAGCTGCCCAAAGCGTTACGTTTTTGCGACCTGACAGGTTCTCCAGAGGAGCAAGTAACAGGAGAATTGCTGCCCCTGATTACGACGCAAGACACAACGTACCCAGGACCACTGTAATAGACATGGGCTCAGACGATAGGCACGCTCAAAATTTTGTGAACGAACAAACCGGCGAGAAGTTCAAGGACGGTAATGGTAACGATGTTACAGTTGTCGGGCGTAATGGGCGTTTTATACCTTCGTTCTCACTCACAATTTTCAAGAATACGTTTTCGGCACTGGGGTCGGACGAGCCTTTGACACGCATACCTGTTCAAAACTTCGATCTAGATTACAACCACGGGAATGTCATGAATTCGGAGGGTGTGGTTTCGGAGTCTGGAAATAACTCATCGAGAGGGGGCAGTTAGACATGCCTGTTATAGCATACGCTTCAGGGGCACAGAATTTGCCCAACGAATCGCCTCCTGTATCTTTCGGACAAGAACACGACCCTATCGTGTCTCAAGATGACCTGCCGTTAGACGTTTTGCTCTACGGTAACGCGGCAGATTCAAATGACGCAGGAGCCGTTTTTACTTACCAATGGTCAATCTTGGCGCAAAATCAACAGGACCCACAGGTGGCTTTATCTGCGGGAGGTCTTGCTCAGAATGTAACTGTTTCTAATATATCGGACTGGGGCAATATTCGATGTTTTCTAATAGTTACTAATCAAAACACAGGAGAGACTTCTCAATCAGATCCTTTGCGAGCACCTGACTCTGCGTTTGTCACGATACGTGTGAGATCAAGCTCTGCTGAGATTCAAAAAATTGCGGCAGGTGAGCGAAACTGGCACGACGATGCTGATGAATGGGCACAAGCGATTGAGGATATTAGCGCAGGTAATAACGGGCTACCTCCTCACACAATCCCCGACCATACCGATGTGGTATCTACGACAGGTGCAGACCTTGACGTTCTTAGCGGTGGGGGCTACGCACTAGACCCAGATAATCCAGGCACCGCACTACACATCCACTCAGGTGATCATGTAGACGAGGCATCCCGCAATACCAGAGGTACTGTTCGTGTAGAAGACGCAGGCGGTCCTGCTATTGCTATTAATATGGAGAGACTTGTTTATACCGCGACTATTACCCAGACGTTCTTAGACGACGGTAGGATCTTAAACAAGATAGTTCCTCACACGGCTTTTGAAAATAACGATAACGTGCCCAGGTGTGACAATCTATGCACTTGGGCGGTGCCTCCAGGCTGTATTATTTCTGAGTTTCATGTGGTCCTTGCGAACGGGGGGCTTTCTAACCCTGCCCCAAACAAGGTGTACAAGTTTGACTTGGTTATCGGGAACGCGATTGATGTTCGCGCCAACAACATGGAGAGGCTAGATATCAATCTAACAGGATCTCCTAATCAGGATTTCGGTCCTTTAGTCCTTGGCGGCGGGGGTATAAATATAGACAAGGCTTTTGATTTCTTAGGGGTCCAATGTGTCGAGGGTGAGGTCAAGGATTTCAGGCTCGCAGGAGAGAACTTGACGGTTACTGTTATCTTGAAGAGGAGGGCTCAGTAATGATTTTGAGAACCACTACTGAACACGACTTAGCAGGCAGGGTAAATCCTATCGCCCATGGTGTGTTAAAGTTCCAACTAAACGCAACAACCCTTTCCCATGTCGTAAGTGCAGATCAAACTATAAAATTAACAGACGTGTCTTCTGGTGCTAAGGTCGTGGTCGAAGACGCTTGGCTCGAGGTACATGAACCATTTGCCTCTGGAACCGAGTTCGCTCTTGGGGATTCAGTTGCTGATAACAGCTTTCTAAAGTATATAAATGTCTCTTCAAAAGGAACTTTCGGAGATGCTGCATCAGATAAAGGTGTCCTTCTAGTAAATGAAAGAACCGCTTTAGCTTCTGACTATATAAGCCTTTCTGTAACATCAGCGACACCCATCGCCCAACAAAATACGACAGCTTCCGTGACCTTGTATATAGCCTTTAAAGAGGTAGAACCCGTAGTCACGATTGAGTCTGATATCCCTCAAGATTCAGATATTACGGGGGCGGGTCTACAGACTGTACCTGCCTCCGACTTCACGTACACGGGTCCGAATGAGGATACTCCAGAGGATGTAGGGGGCGTCGAATCTGGTAGTAATTTTAGCGAAGAAGGTACGACTCCTGGGGGTCCTATCCCTATCAACGAGCTGATCACAATGCTTTTGTACCCGTATCAAGACCCTGCGTTTTCATCATTTACAATTTCAGGCGTATCTACCCTGGTAGAAGTAGGGTCTTCGCTGCCCGCAAGTTTAACATTTAACTGGACCACAACGAACGATGTTAATATTGAGGAGAATTCCTTAGTCATAAAAGACGCAGGAACGGAGGTCCTTTCGGGAGAAGCAAACGACGGTTCTGCCGTGTACGCTACCCCTTCCGCAATAACGAAAACATCACCTAGCAGTCATACTTTTAGAATTGAGGGTACGAATACACGAGAAGTTGTGTTCGCCAGGAATCTGACTGTAACCTGGGGGCTCCGTGTGTACTTTGGCATATCTTCAAATGCTTCTTTAACGACGCCTGTGGGAATCACAGGACTAGGACAGAGTGGTATTAAATCTAACTTCCCTGGAGATTACCAGTTTGCCGCAGGGACAGGGCAATATAAGTACATCGCGATACCTTCTGTATGGGTCACGGCAAGCGGTATTGTGATGCAAGACACTGGGGGTTTGGGTAGCGATGTTGCGTATGTTTTCGTGGACAATGTTGACATTGATAGCAACGGTGTAACCACAGAGTACAAGGTGTATAGGTCAACGAATCAGTTGGGCGGGGCTATGACGATCTCCGTTACAGCAGGGTAAGGGTTAAAAAATGGCTGAGATTCCAGGGTCAGTAAGGTTAACGGGGTTTATCGCACCCACTGATAGCACAGATACCTATCCAGTAACCCACGACACTTACAACAAAGGCGGGTATAGGACCGTTGCGTCTATCGCTGAAAGAAACGGTATAACCACTGATAGGCGTTCCATCGGAATGATGGTGTACGTCGATGCAGAATCTAAAGCGTATGTTTTGAGAGGTTCTGACGTAACAGATAATAATGGCTGGCAAGAATTTGCACCAGGGTTAGATCTCGCAGGAGAGGTTGGAGATATCCAGACCCGAGGGGCTAATGACCAGTTGAGTTCTGTAGGTATTGCTACAGGGGCTAGTGCTGCTTCTGGAAGTAAAGTATTAGTCGTAAACTCGGGGGGTGTACCTGTAGGTAGTCTTCTAGCCATAGACGAAAGTGGACAAATCGTAGCGGGTAGTGGACTAGCCCCAGCGGGATCGCAAGGCGATGTCCAAACTAACAACGGTAATGGGGGGTTAGGTAGTATCTCCATTGCTACAGGGGCTGGTGAAGGAGCAGGTGGTAAACTGTTAAAAGTCACTAGCGGGGGAGTGGCACAGAACAGCATACTCTCTATTAATGCCCACGGACAAATTGCAAGCAAGACGCTTGCGGGATCGCAAGGCGATGTCCAAACTAACAACGGTAATGGGGGGTTAGGTAGTATCTCCATTGCTACAGGGGTTAATGATGCCGCCGATACCGCTTTAAAACTGCTAATAGTCAGTAATACGGGGGCTCCACTTACATCGGGGGATCTTCTCGCAATTAATCAATTCGGACAAATCGGACCAGGGTCTTTCTCCGTAAGCGGAGGAACAGGGTCACCACACGTAATTAGAGGTGGCGACACCCTACGTATTACAGCAAACACGGGTTTGAATACAACCCCCGACTATGACAACAAAGAAATTCAATTTAACCTTTCAAATACCACAGTAAACGCAGGAAGCTATACCAAAGCAAACATCACCGTAGATGCACAAGGACGTATTACTGATGCTTCCAGCGGCGCAGGTTCGTCCTTTACCGTAATATCTGATGATGTCACCGTAGGCTCTGTTGCTGTTGTCTATGAAAACGAAACACTAGCAATCAAAGGGGATTCGGGCATTTCTACGTCCGTATCTCCAAGCACAGACGCAAGCGCAGACACAGTTACAGTTAAATTAGACAATACCTCAGTAGACGCAGGCAGCTATACCAACGCAAACATCACCGTAGACGAACAAGGACGTATTACCAGTGCTTCCAGTGGCTCGTCTGGGGACAGTCTTACTGTAGCTGGACAACTTGGTGATTTTCAGTTTGCCTATCCAAATAATCAATTACGCGCGGAAACGGGGGGCGCTCATCTTCGGATAAGAAACACAGATCCTGACGGTGAGTCGTGGAACTCTGATACTTGGTACAATCGGATTGAATACTTAACCGATAGCAAGGATGCGGTTTTTGAGATCCAGAGTCCTAAGAGTGCAAACCTATACCTTAACGCCGATGTTGATAATACAAGCAACAAAGAATACCAGAACGCGACGATTGTATTAGCACAAGACGGTGAGAGAGTATTTGGAGGTATAGGGCTAACGGGAGACACAGATAAAGCCCCATCCTTTGTACATCACAATGAAATACCTGCTGGTGGTGATTTTAATACAGGTCTGGACCAAGTATACTCGTACACAGGGACAATAGAGAACAGCCTGCTGTTGCACGGTTCTCATGGGCTTTGTCTAGGTGTGGCAAATGACGGACAAGCAGCCGCAGGTTTTGGGAAACATGCAGAAAACGACGACGGTGAAGCTAAAAGTTCCGTGCGTATGCGTATGTCGACTGACGGTAATATAGAACTTATCCCTGAGACTACATACAATGCTGTAAAGATACAGCCTAGTGCCCCTGCATTTGGAAACGCAACTCCAGACCCTCTGTATCTTGGAACTTATCGCCCCAACGGGGCACTGACTCCTGATGGCAGCATATTCCACTCATCGCATATTGCAAGACTGAATGCCCCGTCTGGCGATCATAATGGGGATCTTTTAGCCGTCGTCGGGGGTGGAACAGGTAGAACTCTAACTTACGAAGGGGAGCTGCCCGTAAATACAGGGACATACCCTTTTGCCCAAATTAAAGTAGATGCCGACAAGAAAATAGAGAAAATCGTCTCTAACACCCACCGTGTGCAGAGGCTTCAATTAGGCGACATGGGGGGTCTTAATCTTAATTCGATTTATGGGTGGGTCACGGAAGCCAAAACTACCAATGATGATGGGGAGACGGTGATAAAGGACGAGTTCGTCGGAGGTAATCCGTACTACAGCCAGTATGTACTCGGGTTTGGTCCTAACCATACGTCAATCGCTGCAATAGAGGATTACGCACAGAACTTGGTTACAACTGGTGCTTTTCCTTTCGGACCAGCAGCCGTGTATGAGAATAAGACCTTAAATGCTTTCTCACAAGTAGAATTGCCTGACCCCAATGAATTGCCTGAAGGTACGCGTATAACCATAACATTCGCATTACCTGATTTAACGTGTATGGCTATCGCTGCCCAAGCAGGTGCAATTATTCCTTTTACTTGGACAAACAATAGCTACCTATACCGCTCTAGCATAGGTTTGTTCATAACGGGTCCTGAAGTGACTTCGGGTCCTGAAGTAGATATCCACTCTGGGCATTTTGACAATACCTTAATGGATGCCACTGGTAACCCCGATTCGGCGGGTGCCCAAGCTGGGGAGATTATATCTGAGCTGATACTGGCGAATCCAATTCATGGGGACGTTTTAAACAACAGATACCACCCTTCTCATTACGTAAACGGGGGGTTGTTTGATTGGATATTCCAAGGTCTTCATGCAGCCTGGGCGAATGCGGTATACCAGAGAACGAACGAAGATGGGAGGAACCTCTATACAACTGGACCTATGTTACTGCCTGGAGATTCGATGACATTCACAGTAACTAAAAATTTCTCTTTACACAACTGGAACCTGCCTGTGGGCGGGGGTATTGCGGGGGCTAAGGTCTGGCAAATTACAGAGTCCCATTTGATGGCGGGATACCAGCAGCAATACCACAACACCAACGTGGACAGAGGTCTTCACGACATACTTGTCGGTCACAATTCCCATAGTCACTAGGGTATATAATGCGAGGCTTCGGAGAACCATCACAGCAGCGAGAAAATAGAGTCTTTGGGGACTTGCACACTACTCGTTTATATCCTTGGGGGTTTGGGGATCCGAGCGCAGGAGCGGATTACGAGACGCAACCAGACGCAGGTTTCGGAGATGTAATTCCTGAAAGTTTCGCAGGTGTTTTATTGATGTCAGGCAGAGACCTGCCTGACGACGGTGGTATATTCTTAGAGATAGTGGGGGATTTCCCCGATTTGGGTAAACAAAAAGGTTTAGATCCAGCAGGACCTTTTCAGGTCCAACTCTTAAATATCAGTGATAATACAAGATACCCGAAAGAGGTGACGGGTTGTCACTCAGGTCTCATAGGTAAGGGTAGGCAGTGCTTCACCGATGTTAGACATGAAAAACTGGGATTCGTTCTACCCCCTTTGCCTTTAAGTGAGTTCACAATAGAAATACGATACGGGGCTGCACTAGAAAATTTGATATCGGTGCCTAATGCCTTTCGGATTGTACATAGAACCAGGGAGTCTGAGACCTATGGCGCAAGACTTAACTTGAGCAACGTCATGTCGGCGGGGGCTAGAGACAGTAGTCTCGAAAAACTGAGAGGTAAGTAATGGGGCTTTCAGTTCAATGGGTATCGGAAAGGGAATGTATCGCAACTTTCTCAGGGAATATACCAACAGCAGAAGCGATCAGAAACGCTAATCTATACAGCATCGAGGCGTCTAACGACACTGAGATGACGATATATGATTCGGAGCCTTCTCCCGTGGCGGGGGTTACTACATTAAGTGTAGGACCTGCATGCTTGCCGCTAACTACCTATACAATTAAATTTGCCAACGAGGTATCTACTACAGAATTTCCTGTAGACATATTTCCCGCCGAGTCACCTGAATGGTCTCACGGACTGTTAGACAGTTTAACAGAGGCTTTCGGGGAGGCTATACAAAGATACTCAGGCAGACCCCAGACGCTGGTAGTTTCCGACTATGTACATGGGGACGGTGCCCTATTTGTAGAGTCTACCCTGGGGTTTCCTCCATCAGGCGAAGTGTTCATAGATAATAGGAAATACTCTTACGAATCTAAAACCGCAATGTCTCTACGGGGGTTTGCCCCTATAGATTTTTCTCTGAATCAAATTGCTCCGAAAGTATTGGTGACTGTGAATGTTAGAGCCATTAAGCCAAACTGAAATTGCGTTCAGAGATACTTTGGTCACTAAAGCTACGGGTGTAGCTTTAGATAGGCTGGGAGTGCTGTTTGGGTTCCCTAAACTGGGTATCTTTGAGCGAAGCGTATTTAGGAAAGCCCTATTAGAAGTTGCTTACGGTAGGCGCGGCACTTATAGGATGCTGTTTCTAGTTCTCGAGCATTTATTTGATCAATATAGCCAACGTAGGGGTGTTTACAATGTGACCTTAGACCCCGCTAACCCCCATGCTCTCATTTACAGAGAAGGAGGGGCTCCTGCCTTTGATTGCGAGCAAACGGGTAGGTATATACGGGTGCAATCTCCTACGTTTGGCAGCAAGGTTTACTACTCTCAACACTTAAAAGACGGGGTGTTATACCTAAACCCTATAGACAATCCTGCAATAGCGGGAGCCGATTGGTCTACTTTGACAGGACCAGAAGACGCTACGGCTAAAGTAATCGGGTTTCTTATGCAGGAGGCTAACCCAGGTCCTCCTATGGTTGACGGCTTTGATGCGGAGGGTAATCCGTACCACCCTATGTCTTTTCTGCCAGATAACACCTGCACGATAGACTTATTTGTAGATAAGAATATATGGAACGTACCTGCCACGTATCTTCAAGAAGATGGTACTGTGGATCGGTTAATAACAGCGCCAGGTCAGCCCTACGGTGGGCATCTGATGGACCTGTACGCCGCTGCTAATAGAGACATGGTGGAGTTCCCTGGTTCTGGCATAGAAGGAGATGTGCATCCAGAGTCAGGAGATCCTACAGGAGAGGGTCCTCACCCTATCTACTTTGATGCAAAGGGGGGCGTGGCTGCGGCATTCACTCGAATAATAGATGATTTACTAGCCGCAGGTGTTCATTTAAGGGCGTATGTTCTTGAATGGTGTACCTCCTCAAGTGATGTTAGGTTTAATCCATGGGACACAGATTTTGATTTAGGAAACGGTCCTCAACCTTTACCTAGAGCATGGGATTTTGGTAAGCACGGAGTTCCTCCTCAAACAAAACCCCTAGTCCTAGAGATGTCGGCGTATGACGACGAGTATTTTATTTTTAAAAATCCTGATACAGACAAAGATGGATACTCTCCAGACACAGCCGCAATAGCAGTAGATTCGTTAGGTAATCTAATATTAGATTCAGATGACCTATACTATTTGCAAGTACAGGTAGATGATGAGGTTGTGGGAGTTCAGATACCTCCACCTAGCCATGCGGGTGCTGTAAAGGTAGATGCGGGGGGTAAGTTCGCATACAAAAACGTAAGAAGTAGTCCGAGTAACCAAGGGTCCGAAGTGCCAATAGGTATGGTGCCTTTAGCCATATTTTCAGAACAAGAAGCCCTGTCACTCATACCTGGGCAAGACAATCTTTACGAAGAAACCTTCTCGAGCGGCTCGCCAGCTCTTGCCCTTCCTGGCATCGGAGGAGCCACTACCCTCTACCCAAACGAGTTTGATTTATTCGGAAAGGGTGCTGCTGGATACTTTAAGATCCTGTCTGACCAAGGAGCCCCCCACTATACACAACTTCTACGTTTAGACACTAACGAGAATGGGGAGCTAGTAACCGAGGATGGATTCACCCTAGACCCTGTTATATCTCTATCTGACGGTGTGAACTCTATACGAGTAACAGAGGCTGGGGAGGTTTTTGAAGACGCGGGAGACGGTGAGGTTAAAATTGCGGATCTTCAAATTCACTGTTTCCAAAACCCTAAAGGTCTCTTCCCCTTACTAGAACTAGACCACATTTTTATCGAATCTACAGACCAAAACCAGCCCATTGAGCACCGTAGATCTGGCACACCTACGGCTGGGGCGTTATCCACCACAGCCCCCAGGGGTAGGGTTCAAGTAAATGGTATGGTGGAAGGACTGCTTACTCTGGCGAGGGGTAGAAACATACCTATTGACGAAAGAAATAACGTGTTGGAGCTGAGAAGAAGATGAGTTTCGAGGCGCGATGGAACCTCAAGCAAATTGAGGCGGGGGTATTAGAAGGAGAAACTCTCGGAGAGGTTATCCGAAGAGGGGCACTGGCGATCCAGAAAGAGCACGGGCTTTCCGAAGACGGTCTATGCGGTCCCGCTACTATCGGGGCAATCGCGCTCGACAACGAGGAGCCCGATCACGGATCCTTAGAAATACCTAGAAATTCCAGATCGGACATAGCCCGAGTGTATGGGACATTTGATTACGAGCCCAGCGAAAGCCAGCGAGGGGCTATAATAATCGACAGCGCCTGGGTTCGAGAAAATATAGTCAAAGTGGTCTTCCATACGGGTAAGCACACTTGGTGCCATAAGGGTATAGCTGATGAACTAAAGTCTCTATTTAAAGAGGCGTGTGATAGATCTGGATATACTCCTAAATCGGCGTGGTCTTGGGTAGCTAGACACCAAAGATGGGACCCTAAAAGACCTTTAAGTTTACATAGTTGGGGGTGTTGTATAGACTTCGACCCGAAGTTGAATGGCGTGGGTCCAGTGGAGGATTCTAAGCTGTATAAACACCCTGAGTTTGTTGAAGTATTTGAGAACGCGGGATGGACCTGGGGTGGTCGTTGGAAGCGATACCCTGATGCCATGCACTTCCAAAGAACAAAGTAAATATTAGTTTGGGACAATGAATAATGGACGTAGCAAGTTTGAAGATGGGAGTAACTGCGGTGATTTCTGCGGGCGTCATGCTGGTGGGTGGTGTGAGTTACATCGGCAAGGTGGAAGCGAAAGCAGATCAGGCTGTGAAAGAGGCAACACAGGCAAACGCCTCCATAAAAGAGATGCAAAGAGATCTGGTAAAGCAGAGAGTGCTGATTGCAGAGATTCAAGCCGACTCAAAGGCTATTTTGCGGCTTGTGTCCTTACAATCTGGGGGTTCGCCTCAGTAACCCCCTGCTGGGCACAGGAAAAACCGTCCCTACAGACACAAACTAAAGACTTAAAAAACTTGAGAAATCAGGTTAAGCTGATACATAAGTTGTTGAAGGACAAGGAGAAATTGAAAAATGAACCTAGACCCGTTGATGCTGAAAAACGCCTGCCTTTGTGCTCTGGCTGTGTACGGAATAATGGAAGCAATCAAGCCCTTTGTTTGGAAGTGGGGCAGCGCGAGCTGGCAGAGAACACTTGTTCGCCTCGTTAGTCTGGGTGTAGGTGCAGGTTTTGGTGCTTTACTACAAATGGACGCAGAGGGTGCTTTGGTCGGACTGGCAGGAGCGGCAATGTCATCTACTCTGGTTGGCTTGATCCGAAGAAAGGTTGAGGAAAAATGACTTGGTTGAGTGTCTGGTCGTTCCTGAAAGAAGTACCTGCAAAGGTATGGGCAGGTGTGATCTGGGCACTTTGTATATTAGGATGGTGGATTGCACGATCCGAACTTGCCAAGCAGAAGGCTGAAAACGTCAGGCTTAGACATAAAGCCAAGCAAAAAGAGATTAGGAACGAATCCATCATTAAGTTGAAAGAGCGTAAAGCAAGGATTCAAGGAGAACTGTCTGCCGCTAAAACAAAGGCAGAAGAGAAAGAAAAAGAGATCGAAGCAATGGGGGATGACGAGCTAATCAAGGAGCTAGTAGATGAATTTGGTTCTGATTAGTCTGTTCACCATTGGGGCTAATTGCGTAGACATTTTACCTTTGCCTAAAGGTAAGATAGCCCCGTGCGACGGTATTCTTTGGACAATAGATGCGAGCAAAAAGGCATTAGCGTGTAGGCAGGTAGAAATACCTAAACTAGAAGCTGAGTGTCTTGCTTTTAAAGGAACGCTAGAAGCAGAGCGAACTGCTCATGGGGAACAGATAAACGCTTTAGACGCCCAAGTTCTGGGTTTAGAAAAAGAGATCGTAGAACTAAAGAAGCCCGACCCCTGGTTTATGTCAGCAAAGTTATGGGTGCCTGTGTCTTTTTTGACAGGCACTGCCTTGGGTATATACATTGGGGGTTTGTGATGAGGTGTCCGAGCTGTTTACATCCTAGAACTAAGGTTTTAGATACAAGAATATCCAGAGATTCTAATGACAAGCACAATGCCATACTGCGAAGAGGCGGTGAGGTATGGTCGTGGTGGGAACCAGAGGGTTTTCGTGTCCGTAAACGCCAATGTAGCGAGTGTTCCCATACGTTCTTCTCAATCGAGGTTGGTATTGAGGATTTGAATCAGGCGATTGACGACCTTAGACAAGTTAATGAGATTCAGAGGCGACGAGTCATTGACCTAGAAAAAGACAATGATGAGATGCGTCAGATAATCTCTCGAGCGAGGTCGTGAGCACACACCCCATAGAAAGAGAGTTGAAAGTGCCGAGGATACCTCCTGGCACTAGGGTAGGTCCTATGAATTTACCTGTCAGCTACAACAAGAAATTCTACAAGCTGGATACCTGTACAAGCGGTAGAGAACTTCCCAAGCGGCGGGGGTAGGGAATATCGGCTAAGGTGGTACACTGTACCCCAATGAGCGATGATAACCTACATAACGTCGAATATCTACAGTCCGTTGTAAAAGAAGAGGGATCGGTCAGTGCTGCGAGCAAGGCTCTTGGGATTCCCAGAACTACTCTTCGTCGAAGACTAGGTATGTACGAAGACCCTAGACGCAGACCATCAGACAAAATAGAAGACGACATCAAAGGCGAGCTGAGAACACTCACGTCTAAGGGCAGAATCAAAAGCGTGGACCAATTACTCGCCACCGCCGAAATCGATCTAAACGATTGGATAATCGACAGGCAAGTAGTTAATACTTGGGACGCTATGGCTCGCCAAGAAGATGGCACCACCGCACCTGAGACCATGTACCAAGTTAAAATATGGTTGACTCACAAGTATATAGTAGATTTAGAGCCTATAAAACTCAGTTTTAAGGGCGTTAGAGAGCCCTTACAAGGAATCCCCCCAGAAGGCACAGTGCTCTGCCTACCTGACGCGCAATTTGGGTTCAGGCGAACAGAAGATGGGACACTGGAGCCCTTTCACTCGGAGGAGGCGCTACAAGTATCTCTAAAAGCGGCTAAAGAAATAGCGCCCGATGTTGTAGTTCTAATGGGAGACATGATCGACTTCCCGCAGCTCTCCCGATTTCAGACTGAGCCTAACACCAGACAACTACTACAACCTTCGCTAGATGCGTTGGGGGAATACCTACAAGCCCTAGTCGATACTGTAGGTAAAGCCACCCCTATCTACTGGCTAGAAGGTAATCATGAGCTTAGGCTGAGAAACGCCCTGTTAGACCTACACGCGGGGGCATTGGCAGACATAAGACCCGCAAACGAGAGCGGTCCTCCGCAACTGTCCGTAGAGCGATTACTCCATTTAGACGAACTGGGTATCACATACGTAAAGCCTTACGGGACCCCTCTCTGGCTTTGGGACGTTATGTTGCATCACGGATACATCGTAAGAGGTAGTGGAGGTAAAACTGTATCTTCCATTCTAGGTAACACAACACATCACCACATAGTTGGGCACATCCATAGACGAGAAATAGCCTCAAGATCTATCGAAACGCCTGAAGGTAGAAAAGAAATACATGCCATGAGCCCTGGGTGTCTAGCCTCCCTCGAGAGAGGAGGGGTGCCCGCAGGGAAAGGACGACCAGGGGTTGACTGGCAACACGGTCTAGGTGTAATATATAGACACAATAATGTCAGTCACTTACACTGCATACCAATTTTGGACGGAGTGTGTGTCGTAAATGGAAAGGTAATTTCGTAATGAGAGATCTACACGCACTTGTGCGAACAGAAGGTATTCAAAGTATTGCAGACGTACTCGGGGTAACAGAGAGGTGTTTAGTCGATCTAAGAAGAGGGGAACACCCTTTAACTGTAGATGATTTCTACACCCTGGGTAATAGATTCAAAGATTTTGACATTGAGGGCACCATCTCCCGTATCGGCTCTAAGCGCAAACAGGATGGTAAACAAAGTCACCCCCGTTCGTATAAAATTAAGAACGGACAAAAGTGGGCAGGCGGTCCTAGTAGATTAGCCAGGGGTATGTCCTAATCTACCAGCCTCAAGTGTGCCTTTACCATACATCCGTACTTCCTGCCCCCGTTAGAGTTATAGTAATCTATCCCTAGCTCTTTTATTCTTCTGCCGAACTTGTGCTTGGACATAGACCTGTGTCCTGTAGTGCTGCACCACGTAGTGTAGTTCTCGTAAAGCTCTGTAGGTGTAGCCCACTGGTCTCTGTCATCTTCTCCAAGAATGTCTACAGAGTCTCTGACCCAGGACGCAACTTGATCTGCCTGTGTCTGCCAATTAGAGACCGCATTAATGCTAGAAGCGGGCTCGTTGTATCTGCGCCTCTTTAATGCTTCTAACCCTCTTTCGACGCATCGTTTAGTAATTGCCTCAAGCTCAGACTCCATGATTTTCTCAGCACGATACGGGTCTCTTTCATGAGGGCGAAACGATCTATTGAAATCTAGGATACACCATCTGCGCCAGAAGCCTTGGGAGCTGTCGCTTACAGAGGGTAGGAAATTGGCTGCGAACAGTTGTAGCGCCGTGGGTCTAAAGGAGTAGGGTGCTTCCCTAATCTTTCGCGCTGTCTGGACATCCCCTGAAATCGTGGCTTTGACCGCAGACCCTACCAAAATGTCACTTTCTGGCATTTCATTGCAGACATTGAGACGTGCGCCTGCGAGCAAGTCTCGGTTGTAGTCATTCTCGAGGTTTTGTGGAGCCAATGCCGTTGTCTTCGCCCCCGCCCACTTAAATATTCGCTCAACGACCTCGAGCACTGTGGATTTACCGTTAGCTCCACTGCCAAGAAGAATCAGTCCTCTCTGTAACTTTGTCGCAGCACCCAACAAACCTACTCCAATGAACTCCTCGAGTAGTTCAATCTTCTGAGAGGCGTCAGGATCCCCCTGAAAAATATCGTGAAGCGTCTCATCCCATAGACTGGGGATAACATGAGAACCTTCCCATTCCATCGGAACACTTGTAAGAGCCCTATTGTCAGGATGATTCGGCTTTAGTTTGAGTGTCCTAGCGTCTAAGAATCCGTCCTTGAACACTAAGCCTATGGGGGCACTGTCGAAGAATCCCTCTTGCCAGTTGTTTCGCTTAATCACACTAATAACATTTGAATAAAGACGGTCCCCCATCTTAATAATCCCGAACCTTACGGACCCGTCAGCGTTTCTGCCTGCTACATATCGAGCCCCATCAAAGGACCTAAGAACTCTAAACAGGGGGTTCTCATTAATCTCTTTCCAGCAGCCATTCCCGTAGGACCAAAGTCTGTTTCTGTCATATAGAAGCTCGCCGCCACCTGTCCCTTGATAACTCTCGACGCATGCATCTGCTATATTCTGTTCGCTTCCGTGACCCAGGCTTTCAAGGAAATTACTATCCTCATCCTCTTCTAGGACACTAGCCCCAGATATTTGTCTGTTTTCCGTTGGATAGCTTCCTACACTCTCCGCGATGTGTGAAAGCTCATCCTCGGGCATAGGAGGGTTCACGCGCTCAGTGTTTACACGCTCAAGCTCCTCGTAAATTTGCTCTGGTGTCATGCCTCCGCGCCTTAGAGATCCCGCATAACGGGTCAAAACTGTATTGCGCTCGCCGTTACCTATGCTCTCAGGTAGTACAAATCGCGTGTGAGTATTCTCGGGAGGATTCGTCAGTCTCCAAGCACCTATGGTAGCCGTAATTCTTTGTAGAGTCACTGCACCCATGTCTTCAAAGTCAAAGGGGTGATCCTGATCTACATTATCTCTGCGAACATTGGGTAAACGAAAGAGCCGTGTTGTATCCTTCAAGTCGTCAGGGGAAAACCCACCTTCGTGAAGTATATGAAGGCAAGCACTTACAAAACTCTGATGTAAGTTTGCGTTAAGGGGCTCTGCGTATGGTACAACCAGTCTGCCCCCGCCTTTAGTACAATACATACCGACATCAGTCTTAATCTTTTGCCCCAGGTGTACCTGCGCCTCATACATCAGCTCTGTAAATTCGTCCGATCTATCCGACCCGTTCTCATGTGCCAAGGAATCGTCTATGTCGAACACTGCACATCCAAACGGGGGAGCCACATCTGGCACCTGATTCTTTTTAAGCCTAACAGGGTGTGCGTAACAAACCATGTGAGCGTCTGTTTGGAATCGATGAGATAGGGCAGTCTCGAGAGGCATAACCCAGCCGCCTTCAGACCCGCTGCCTATAAACTTAGAGGGCAGAACCAAAACATCAAGCATGATCCCCACTCCAAGATTTAGCTGAAACTTTGCCTGCGGTAAGTTTTTCTATCTCAGCCAGGCGTCTGCCACTTGGATACTTTCTCTGCTTGCGCCATGCCCAAGCTGCTTGGTATGTAACACCAAGGGTAGCGGCGAATTCGCGGGTACTCATCCCCTTTTCAATTAACCAACTGTGTAAGTCCATGTCCGTCCTTTGCTTACTGGTAGGTGGTTCCGTAACAATGGATCAAAACCAAAACATAATCAACCAATACTTTAAAAAACTTCGCTTTTAATTTCCTTGAAACTACAGTTGGGCTGTGTTAAATAACGCTTTAGATGAAATTTTTTGTGTGACTGAGGTAATGTATATGTCTGAGCTTACGAGAGACAGTTCTGCTATCAAGTGGCTTGCTTCTGCATTAGAAGAACATGAGAAAGGATCTTTCGACGAGAGTGTCTCTTGTGAGGTGCTTTGGGAAGAGATTACGTATCTGGAAAAGTACCTAGATTGCGATCCTGTTAGAGGTGTCAGGTTAGAGTTCGACAAAGAAAAAGACTATGACTTAATCGTCTTCTCGTATTCTTACTTTTCTATCGCTTACCAAGGAGTTTTCCACGCCCTTACTCAGAGGGTGGGAGTCATAGCCCTGGCGGGGCAGGAGGAGGATATTGAGGAAAAACATATCCTTCCTGCTTGGGGAGAGGGCGGGGTACTTTCAGGTCCTTTCTCGGAGTTCGTGCGTAGAATATGTGAATACTCAATCGAATTTGACACAGAATTTCGCAAGTCCTTGGTTAAAGAATAATGTCTTATCAAATGAAACACGTATCTCCGTCTCAGATTAAGACGTGGAGAACTTGTAAGCGCAAATGGTGGTACGAGAAAGTCAAAGGCATACGTCAAGAGACTACTGCCGCACAACAGTTAGGTACAGACGTACACGAGCTGCTCGAGCACTATGTAGAGTATGGCAAAGTGTTGCCCGACACTTTCGCGGGGCAGATAGCTAAGGCTGCTTTGCCTATGGTTAATACGGACTCTAAATGTGAGCACGGCTTTAAGGTGCCCCTCATTGAGGGGGTCTCGGCTCTAGGTCGAATAGACTTCACGCATTTCGGGGTCATAGAAGATCTCAAAACAACGTCGTCTATGCGTTACGCTAAATCTCCAGAGGAGCTAAAGACAGATCCCCAGGCAGTTATGTACCTTTGGGCTGCACAAAGAGACCCTGGGCTAGAGTTCTTTGGTCCAATCAATAAGTTCTCACATCTAGTTGTCGAAACGAAAGTGCCGCATCGGACGAAGCGGGTCGATTGTGAACTTACAGACGATGAAATAGAGGCTGGAATATCGTTGATACGCAAAGATGCTGCTGATATGAAGGCGGCATCTGAAAAAGAGGTTTCCGAATTAGGGTACAACCTCGACGCTTGCTCTATGTACGGAGGGTGCCACCTGCACGGCGAGTGTTACAAAGAAGGATTATTTTGGGCATCAAAAAGAAAGGACGGGGAAATGAACCCATTACTAGCTAAGTTTAGAAAAGAGAAAAAAGAGATAGAGCCTACTGCTTCTGTTGTACAAAAAGGTGAGCCTGCGCCAGAGCCAGAGCCTATGCCTGCGGTCGCCATGCCTTCAGAGGTAAACCCGCCCGATGGTATTTCGATGGATGCTAAAGTAGAAATCACAGAAACAAAGAAGACACGTAAGAAAGTTGTTGTACCTGACTGGGTGCCCGATCACGCAGGCAAAACTGCAATTTCTTTAAAGAAATCAGATGCGTGCTTCGTCTACAATTACATCAAAGACACCATTATGTCTGGTAACACTAACCTGTCTACATCAGATACCCGATCCATGATGGGAATCCTAGACTGGTCAACGGACAAACAGACTGCGGCTGAGTGTAAAGCTAAATGCAGAGAACTCATTGAGGCGCTACCCTCAAACTTTGAATGCCAAGCATCAATCACCTCGAATACACCAGAGCCTGTGCAAGATACCTCGAGTACACCAGAGCCCGCTGTTCAGAGACAAAAGGGCTGGTTATTTGTAGGGTGTAAACCTAACTTCTCAATCCAAGGCTGCGTCCAAATGGACGACATGCTTGCCCCGATTAGGGAGGCGGTGACGCGGGAGGACACAGGCAACAAGGGCTCCGAGGGACAGAGACATTGGCTGCTCATCAACGATTTTGGTGTTACAGGCTCGCACCGTGTTGCAGTTACGTTGGATGGGGTTATCAAAAAAGGTGCGGAGCTGCCGCCTGTAATATTGGCTGACTACAGACTGCCTGGTCACACAGATGCGGTCACTGTTCTCAGACCTTACTACAACATAGTTGAGGCGCTTTGAAAAAATAATTTCAAAATTGTATTGACGCCTTAGCCGTAATTAGATACCGTATTGAAGTGTTGGGGAGGTTCCCAACTTTTAACCGAAAGGACGATACGATATGAGTTTAATTGCAGGACGAGCAGGTTCAAACTTCGCAAGCTACCAAGAAGTGGTAAGCATACCTGTACCTACTAAGACAAATAGCTATGCCCCAATCAGTAATCGAGACCTGATTGATTTGATTGAGGAAAAGGCGCAGAGGATAACGGGTTTCGAGGTCGCTAATCGTCAATTCGTTCTCGGCGCAAAGGGAAACCAAATGTTTGGTTCCGTAGCGTTGCGAACAGGTGATGAGGATCGCCACGCGCTTCTCGGCTTCGCTAATTCATACGATAAGACCTTGAGTGTTCGCATCGTATCTGGTGCTTCTATCATGGTTTGTTCGAATATGTGTATCAGTGGTTCTGATTTCACGTCTAAACGTAAACATACCAGCGGTGTCGTAGAGGAAATCGAGGGTCTTGTGGTTCGTGCGGTAGAGGCTGCTACAGATAATTATCAATCCATTTCTACTCAACTAGATGAGTGGAAGTCTCGAGAAATGGAGTGGCACCGAGGCGCAGAGCTATTAGGTATTGCTTTCTTCGACGGTGTTATGAGCCCACGGCAAATGTCCATCGCTATGAACGATTGGAAGAGTGCTAAGGACGGTGCTCCGAGGCACCGTGAGTTCGCGGAGCCTACTGTATACTCGCTCTATAATTGCATGACTGAAGGGTTAAAGAACGGTCCTGCGTCAAGTGTGACTGACAGATACCGTGAGGCGCATGAGTGGATGGAGCAGATTGCAGCATGAATCCTCTGTTGCAAAGGTTGAGAAAAGAAAAGGGTCGGGGCAATGCGCCTCGACCCTCTTTCTATTCATCTGAGGCGCATAGAATCATCGACATACCTATGCGGGTGCCTACTGAGGGGCTAGACCTTACTGAAGATTTAAAAACCTCAAATGGTACAATGTCTCTACGGTCTGTACAGTCCCAAGCACTCGAGGCTGTTCGAGAAATGCAAGGTGGTTTCTTTCCCATCGGCGTCGGGCATGGGAAAAGTCTTATCGCCCTACTGTCTGGCACTGTGCTTAACGCACGATGCGTAATCGTATTCGTTCCTGCGAGCACGGTTAGTACGATGGTAAAGACCTACCAAGATTTCTCTGACCACTTCCGTATGCCTGAGAACATTCATATTCTCAGCTACGCTAAATTGAGTAGACCAGAGGGTACTGCCTTACTGGACAAGTTGCGGGGAGACATACCTGCTAGAGACGTTCTTATTGTGTGTGATGAGGTACATCGGCTTAAAAGACTAGAGGCATCCAGAACGAAACGTGTGATTCGATGGTTCAAGGAGAATGAGGATGCTAAGTTTGTCGGGCTATCAGGCACCATAACCAGTAAATCTCTTCGGGATTTCTCTCACTTAATCGCATTGGCTTTACGTCAAGGTTCCCCCCTGCCTTTAAAGAAAGACGAGCTAGATCTTTGGGCTATAACATTAGACGTACCTAACTGGACGACGGACAGTAAGAAGCGGAAGATACAGAGGCAGGGGTTTAACTATAATCGAAAGTCTATAGAGGCTCTTGCTCCACTTGAAAAGTGGGCAGTTACCCACGGTGTGAAGAGACCAGATCCTGTATCAGAGCCAAGCTCCCACGCTAACGCGCTCGTTCGCGCCTTTCAACGGGTTAGTGTCGATGATACCCGCAAGAAGAAAGTCGAATTCATGCGAAAAGCGTTTGGTCTCCGCTTGAGAACTACGCCTGGGGTCATTGCGACCAAAGAGACTAGCGTACCTATCAGTCTATACATACGAAAGAAAAGCCCCGACATTCCAGACGATATCAGGGAGAGTTTACTCGAGGCAGCGGATTCCGATCAGACACCTTCAGAGGAAGTGTTCGACTCTGAAATATCTAAGTGGAGATGCTTGCGTCAGCTATCGTGGGGTTACTACTTAGAATGGGACTGGGGCGACGAGGGTCCAGATAACGACTGGTTAATCGCCAGGGCAGGGTGGCGACGGTCATTGTATCAGGAGCTGATGTACCGCTCCGATCAGGGCTATGATTCTCCCCTGCTTGTTACTCGAAAGATACAACGTGACGTTGAGAACGGTGTCGGCTCTCGAGATATACACTACAACTGGCGTCTATGGGATACTCAGAGACATAAACCTGTGCCGCCCACGGTCGCGCACTGGATAAATAAATCTCTATTTAGCGATACGCTGGCTGCAATATCTGGACGAGCAAAACCTACCGCGATATGGTGTGACTCTTCGGAGATGCAAGATGAGGCAAGAAGACAGGGGTATGCAGTATACGGTGCGGGGCAAGAAATCCCAGACCATCCACATACTGCGGTGTTGAGCATATCGGCGCATGGGATTGGGAAGAATCTTGTGCAATGGTCTCAGGCTTCCGTTCTGACTTGGCAATCAGATGGGCAGATGACCGAGCAGCTACTTGGAAGACACCACCGTCCAGGGCAATCTGCCGATGAGGTCTGGGTGGACGTATACGCGCATACCCCTGTCTTCGATAAAGCGTTCGTAGATAGTAAAATCAAAGCGAACTACATCGAAACATTGACTGGAAATAAACAGAAAATTTTACTTGCAACTACGCTCTAGCCGTAGTAATTAACCTATATCAGCAGGGTGTTCCTGTTGTGTGACTGTAAAAATGTAACAAGGAGAATGATATGTTACGTGGATTTGAGAACATCGCGAATATTGTGGAGACAAACAGTGCTCGTTACTTGAACGAGCCAGGGCAATACAGGCTGTTGATAAATAACTGTCGACACCATGAAAGCACAAACCCGACTAAGGTCGGGCAGGCATACTTCATTGCTGAAATGACTGTCGTTGAAAGTGACAATGACAACTATCGAAGCGGTGCTCGTGTTAGCTTCACGAAAGAGCTGACCCGTAACCAGAAGGCAGTGGAGGACTGTATGAAGTTTTTCAAGGCTGCAACTAACGAGCCTGACTTCAAAAACTTCGATGAGGATTTTGTTGCTGCGGTCTGTGGGGAGGAACAAATGCTTGAAGGTAAGTATGTAAATGCGAACGTGTATTTCAAGCTGCTAAATAATGGAAATAATTTTGCAGTGGTGGATTTCACTTCTGTAGGGTAAAGTGAGTAAGGGTACTACTTCACTGTCTGGTGGCTCAGAATTGTTCTAGTACCTTTTCCCCTCGCCCCCCAAGTCTCTGTCCTTTGGCTTGGGGGGCAACCTTTTATCTAGTGGGGCTAAGGGGCGTAAACCTGCTAAGGAGTAGTTGTGGTTTCACCAATAGGCAATACTAATAATACGCATCCGTCGTTTTTCGCTACCTTTCTCACACCTGAATTACTATCAACGCAGACTTGGATTGTTCCATTTGCTATTTTTTTGACTATGATGAGGCATGAGCAGGATCATTCCATGCTGCCCCCAGGCTACATGCTTGGTCCTTATCAGATAGAGGCGTCTCTAGGGCAAAGTTTTAGGCTATTATATGACTACGCGGATTTTCTAGATCACGGGGTTGTAGCTGACTCGCTTGTCGTACCCGATTCAGTTTTCGAACCATACAATGTTGATCCTCCTTGGAAAACTGCCTAACTAACCAGGGTTTTATAAAACATATCTCACGTATAGCCTAAGTTTGAGGACTGTTAATGTGTACGCTTAGTCCTTTGATTTAGGTGTCCGTGGGAGCAATTAAGATGGGGTGCCTTTGTCTAGTGTCTGCTTAGGGTGCAACATGATGGGATTGTTATGCGTACAGTTGTTATTGATTGTGAAACCTATCTGATAGGTGCGGGACGGGTCGCGCCCACCGTTGTGTCTACCCAACTATGTGATGAGCGCAGAGAGCCCTGGATAATTTTAGGTTCTGATCCAAAAGCTCCCGAATTGCTAGGTGAGCTGTTCGATGAGTGTCTAATTGTGGGGCACAATCTTGCATACGATATGGGTTGTTTAGCCCAGATGTATCCCCAACTTCAGGAATCGATCTGGCGTGCGTACACTGAGAGCAGGACTCTCTGTACGATGGTCTTAGAGAAACTGATTCACATTGCCCACGGTTGGGAAGGTAAAGATCCTCGTAGCGACACTAGGCTTGCTACCAGTCTAGCTGCTTTAGCCAAAGTTTATCTGGGTGAGGATATGGAGGGTAAGGATGAACAAGACTCTTGGCGATTCAGATACAGAGAGCTGGACGGTGTTCCGCTAGACCAGTGGGACAAGGAGGCTCTCAAGTATGCGCTGAACGATGCGCTATCCACTTGGGACGTTTTTCAAGCACAGAAGAAATGGCAGATAACAAATGATAAGGTGTGTCCCGATGTACATCAGAGGACTAGAGGGCACTGGGCTCTACATCTTATGGGAGCCTGGGGTCTGAGGACTGACCCCGAAAAGGTGGACACCCTAGCAAAGTCTATAAGAGACCGAGTGGCTAGTGCTCGCGTTCTTTTAAAGAGGACGGGTCTGGTTAAAGAGGATGGACGTAAAGACCTTAAAGAGATTAGGGCTAGGGTCGAGGCTGCATACAAATTGCGCGGCAAAGAAGTCCCTATCACTGCCAAGGGCTCTACCAGTACCGCTAAAGAAATCCTCGAGGCATCGGGTGATCCTGACCTGGGATTGCTTGCGTCGATCAGCAATGATGAGAAGCTGCTTACAACGTATGTCCCTGTACTCGAGCAAGGCAAAACTCTACCCGTTAATGCGAGCTATAATCCTGTGGTCAATACAGGCAGAACGTCTTGCAGAAAACCTAACGTCCAAAATCAGCCGCGTTTAGGGGGTGTTCGTGAGTGTTGGGTGCCCAGAGAGGGTAATGTCTATGTTCAGGCTGACTACAGTATCGCGGAGCTGTGTGCGCTGGCGCAATGCTGCATCTTTATGGGTCTGGAATCTAAGATGGCAGAAGCCCTTAACGATGGTAAGGATTTACACCTAGACTTCGCGAGCAATGTCTTGGGTATCTCATACGACCAAGCGGTTGAGCTGAAGTCTAAAGGTGACAAGTCGATAAAGAACGCTCGCCAGATGGCAAAGATTGCAAACTTCGGGATACCAGGGGGTTTGTCCAGTAAGACCCTCGTCGTGTTTGCTAAGTCCTCGTATGGGGTTGAATTGAGTGAATCCGAGGCAAAGAGACTTAGGGCTGATTGGCTCCGTGCCTACCCTGAAATGCAAGCGTATTTCCGTTTTGTTCGTGACCAGCTCGAGGTCGCAGAAAGATTTGAGCTACGGCAGTGGAGGTCTTCTAGGATTCGAGGCAATGTAGGGTACACCGATGGTTGTAACAGTCCATTCCAAGGGCTGGCGGCTGACTTCGGTGTAGATATGTGCTTCCACGTTGCGCGTGCCTGTTACATCGATGTTAATAGTCCTCTTTATGGGTCTCGTCCAGTGGCGTTCGTGCATGATGAAATCATACTTGAATCGCCAGAAGATAAAGGGCATGAATGCGCTCTCGAGCTACAGAAAATTATGGAGCGGCGAGCTAGGGCGTGGTGTCCAGATATTCCAATACAAGCGGAGCCATGTATAATGACACGCTGGTTTAAAGATGCGGAGATAAAGTATGATAGTAACGGGCGAATCATCCCTTGGGGTTGATGGTAAGAAGAAATTTATTCTAGGCTTTAAGTCTAGGATTCAGATGCATCGATGGTTTTCCGATCAAGGGTACGTGTCTGAGGGAAGATACTTTGTCTCACCAGAGGGTGCCAAGTGGCGAAAGAAGAATAGAAGTGCAGTTAGATCCGAGGGGTAGGGACTCGTTGTGGGGAATGTCCGACGAACTTTGGTATCCTTCCCTTATGGCGAATTTAGAAAAATCAATTATAGAGCATCCTGCATTTTCTTGGATGGATGGTATGATGGGTGTGTCCTCAGTAGATACTGAGTACGGCTATTTTGTGCGTGTATCCAGTGTGAAAATGGAGACAATGGATAACTTGTATCCTCTACTAGATGACCCGCCGACTAAGGGTGGTATGTTACACCTCGTCAGACGTGCTTGGAAAGTGCCAGTAAGAACAGAGTATGATGACATCTCTGAGAATTGGTTAGTCTGGTTGGATTGTGAGATTATTGGGTATGGTAGGACGGAAGGGGAAGCCCTGGGCCATGCGTTGATAAACTCGCCTGACCCTGAGCAAAAATTTGAGGCTTTAGTCCCCCTTGAATAGTTAATGCGATGTCCCGTAAATCATGAACAATACTCCCAGATATACTCTGAAATAGCCCTCGGTGTACTTGGGTTATTGGGACAATACAAACCAACACTAAAGCTCTCGTTGCAAATATCACCAAACATTTTTACTAGATCGAACGGGGAGGCTTTCCCCGTGTCGATCTTTCGAACAATCACTTGTTCAACATCGCATTTCGCATATTCCCTTGCCTGTTGCAGTGCCTTACGCCTGTTTCGAAGATGCTCAAAATGGATAAAATCCCCGCGTACTTCAATCTGATAAACTACCATAAATTCAACCTTTCTTTTTGTTCAAGTGTCGGTGGTTTTTAGCACTGATTTCTACTGACACTAGATGAGCGTCTTGGATAACAAAGGTAAATTCATTCTTTCGGAAAAATAGGGTGTCTCTACCGTGACGTTCAAGTCTTTGTCGGTAATGTTTTCCCAGCTTCGTGATTCTAGTTGCGTGTTTAAATAGGTGTTCGATTTTCCCAATAGCAGCGTCCATGTCTAACACCGTTCCAAATAGTAAACTGTATCGCTCAATGAACCTAGCTATGGCATGGTCTGTGACCCCTACACTTACAGGATTACCTTTCTTGTTTTGATAATAAATTTTAGACATAAATTCTTCTCAGTAAAACAAGGGTTCTGGACATAGCCCCTCGAGGTAAAAGCAACCACTCGAGGGCGGTGAATCGTTGGTCCACTCCATGACGTGTTGCTGGATTTTCTTTCGAGCAATCCAGTCGCTCATGTGACCGTCTTGAATCTGAGACTTAGGTACGAACACACGTACCTCTTTACGTTGGGCGCTGTGTTCCTCTACCAAAACAACGTCGAAACCTAGTGCTCGTTCAGATTCGAATGCTACGGGGGCTACAAGTTTGTAATTGAATTTCATAGTGTCCTCGCTCTCGTCTGGTCCAGTAAATCTAACCACTTTTCTCGGGTACTCAGGCTCTGGCTCATAGCTTCCCCGTCACAAAGAAAGTGAATAAGCTCTGTGTCGTTTAGCTGCTCTGCAAGATGGTATATCTCTTCGCAGACTGCCTCTTTCCATGCCTCGCATGGGGTACAGCCACCATCTGAGCTTGTGTATACATACCCGCATTGGTCGCATGTGTGGTCGTCACCCTCAGTGACCCATCTGTCGTATGACTTCATTGTTTCCCCCCTAGCTCTCCCTGTAACCATTGGATGAATCGGTCGGCGTTGACCCTGCCCCCTACGTGTAATTGTACAGGGGCGTCTAGTGACCAGAATTGATTAGGGGTGCATCCCAGCTCCCTATCGTACAAAGTCGTACTCTTCCACTCGTATAGCGTGAAGACTTGACCCTCGTCAGATTCAAAGGTGTACTCCCCACTCACTTTACCGTCACAACTCTCCCCTCGAGGTGCCCCAAATTTAGTCACCACTTGGGCGGGGTTTAACTTCACGTACCCTTGAAGATGGGTAAAGTTCGTGGATGCGTTATGGTTCAATTTAAACATTATCTTTGTCCTTTGCCCCCTTGCGGGGGCGCTATTGGGTTTGGTTTCCGTCATGAAAAGTATTCGGTGAGAAAGTCGGAATCGGCCACCTTCTCCAGTTCCTCTCGGGTCTGAGCGTCCGACACTGCGAACCCGCGCCCCTCAAGGTGGGCTTTCAACTCCTCGCGGGTCATTTGCGCGAAGTCTTCACGCCTTATAAATTCAAACCCTGTGACGTATTCCATCTTTTGAATCATTGCTTTTCTCCTTTGCCCCCTTGCGGGGGCGCTATTGGGTTTGGTTTAACAGTGAAGGTTCCCGCAAGAAGTGAATTCACATTCGGAATCTTCTAGGTATTCGCGGATAGTTTCTTCGCTTGTGAGGTGGTCGTACTCAGTTTCCAGGGTTTGATAGAGCCAGTCCATTAACCACTTGTAACAGTCTTTCATTCTGAACTCGTCGTCTGAACTCATTTCGCAGTCGTCACGTTCAATCTCGAATCGAGTGCAGTGGGAATGGTAGTAGTGCCCCCTGTGGCGTATCGTGCCAGATACTTGGTAGAAGTTGCGGCTCTGAATCTCGAGGATATAGTCTGCGATTTTGTCCAGCTCTGGACTCTCGAGGGCGGCTACCTTGCCTCGCATGCCCTTCTCATAACAGAAGCTGCCAGTGAAGCATGCGCCGTCGCCCTGGGAAGAAAAGCCACTGAAATAAACCTCGTCGCATTCCAGCCCAAATCGTGGCGCTACCTCATGCTTGAAGGAATCGACAACTAAATCCCACCATTCGTGGTCAACTAGGATATCTCGATTCGCATCGATGACTTTAGCCTGGGTGTCCTCGTCCAGCTCATTGAATGTGTAGAGGTTGGTTGTTGTGGTTACTGTTCGCATCGTCTTGTCCTTTTGCCTCTCGAGGCGGTTAGTGTCAGTCGTCATTGACTGATATCTGTTTTTATCACGGCTAAACCGTAAAAGTCAAATTTATTTTTGGAGTACTGAAATCAGTCTCTGGCACAAGGTGCACCAAATTTCGTTTAGCTCCCACGCTGTTTTGAAATCCCTCAACGCCCCCTCACCTTTGATGTCTAGGTTTTTGAATGCGTCGTAGTCAGCCAACATGACGACCAGTCCCTCTGCCTGGTCTCTTGTCAGTGTGAATTTAATCTCGTCCATTGAGGGTTTAATCTCGTTCACAGTTTAACCTCCCCTGAGATCACGTCTCTCATTAAACCTGGCATTCTGCCTCGCTCAATGAAGTTCTTCATCCAAGATTCAGCGGCACGAATCGCAGACGCCTTGCTTCCGTATTGTTCCGTGATCCCTGGTAACGGGTCTCCACTCGAGCCCATGAGATACCATGTGAGAGGACGGTCAGCGTCGGTGTCCCGAACATGAAAGTCGTGAAGGCACGTTAGCCACCCTAAAGACTCCCCCTCAACGGACGGGTCTGTGTAGTCCACCAATACCTCGAATGTTCTATCCTTCTCAGATCGAATCTCATTTTCGACGCGGCGAGCATTGCCAAGTGTGATTTTGAATTCCATTTTTCTACTCCTGCTTCTGGGTTGTTAGTACCAGTCGTCATTGACTGATATCTGTTTTCTATCACGGCTAAACCGTAATTACAAATTTATTTTTCTACTATGTGACCGTTTGATAATGTCGCAGAGTTCACACCATGCGTTGTTCAATTCCAATACGTCCTCGAACTCCCCATCCCCGCAGCCAAACGCAACATCTGCATCATGCGGGTCGAAACCTTCAAGTATGAAGAGCAACGTGGACGCCTGGTCTCTGGTAAGTGTGAATTTAATCTCGTCCGATGTGGTTACCATCTCTATCTCCTCTTCAGCTCGTCTTCGTTCTTTTGCCCCCCTTCGCGGGGGGCGGTTAGTTAGTACCAGTCGTTTATTTTTGGATTTGTTCTAGCTCGAGTTCCGCGTCTTCGTAGTGGGTGTGCCACTCGCCTACGTAATCGTTGTTAGTACCAATAACCTGATACAGTGGAGTTTCGTTGTGCCAGTCGTATCCTTCATAAATTTCAAAGCTCATACTACTCTCCAAGTCATTAGTTTCTTGTTGTTATAGTCTCTGAGTGATTTGATGTTCTTGTATAGTTGAAAGAACAATATTTCATTGCTTACGTCTAGCGTTGCCCCGTCGTACCAGTCCATGAAATAGTATTCGATACGTCCGTCCTTAAAAAAACGAACACCGTCGCTAGGTCCTCCCCAGGATAGCGTTAGATCGTAGTGGTCTACTCTGTATTTACCATCACCAAGGTCTTCTTCCCTGGCGTCTAGGCATAGTGCCAGACCACTCCGATCCAGGGCTGATCCTCGTGCTCCAGGGTATGGCGCGTATCGGAATTGTTTCCAATTCTCGAGGTACTCTGCAATGTCCTCTCGGCGTCGGTTTAATGCGTCGTGAATTCTATCTTCGCAGGTTTCTTTAGCCTTCATAGTTTGTCTCCTACGCCCCCCTCGGGGCGGTTAGTTAATCTATTCGTATGTCGGGCGGGTTTCTGGGTAGAATCGAGCGAACTCTTCTTCGATGTAGACTCTAATCTCCGCGCCTCCCAGTACAGAGTTGATGTCGCCTTCGGCTAGGTGCTTGAACTTAGCCTGCATTTCTTCTACCTGGGCTCTGGCTTCACGTTGTGATGTGCAGGGCAGAGACCCAAGGGGCTCGCCACAATCGAACCACCAGCCCCCCTCTTCTGGTCCCCCATACTGACGGGTGATTCGGTAGGCGTTAACGTAGACGAGTACGGGGGCGTCCAGCCATTTCTGGTATGCGGTTTGAACTTCAAACCTGAGAACTGCGTACTGGGCATCGGTCGCGCCGAACTCCTGAAGGTCATGGAAGTCATTGACCCCTTTCATGTTGCCCATTATCCAGCCGAGGTGATTAACCTCCTCGTATACTTCCCATGAGTAGTCGCTGTAATTTTCCATCGTCTTATCCTTTTACCCCCTTAGTGGGGGCGCTATTGGTTGTGGTTAGGCGCAGACTGCCTGCATGATTTCCGTGTATTTCTTGCGAAGTCCATCACCTACCTGCTCATTCAGTACGTGATCAAAACACTCCGCGATGTAGTCTTTAATGTCTCGGTGATTCCTACCGCTAACCCTAATGTTCATACCAAAGAATGACGGGGTTACTGTAACGGTGTGCTCCGTCCATCGGGTGTAGTATCCGTGTTCGTTCATGTGCTGGAACGCGGTGGTGAATACTAATTTTTCGGGGGTACTCTTCTCTGTGTCCAGCCGAGAACCGCTGTTAAAACCCGAACCACTAGGTAGGTATTGACTGACATAGTATTCAGTCTCTTCGATGATGTCGGGGTTGGTGTGTCGAAACAAACCTGAGATGAATTTGTATAAAGGGTACTGCATCATTTTTCTCCTATGTCCTATATCCAGTTACTTACGAACTGACCGTCCTCATCGAAAATTTTGATAAAGGATAGTCCCTTACCTTGCGGGCAATGCTGGACAACGTAGGTCCAGTCATCGTCAGAATCGTTCAACGTTTTCGCGACAATCTCCGCACGCTCTGGGGTGAACAATTTGTGCGGTAGATTAAGTAGAGTAGGTGATAACATCGTCTTGTCCTTTTGCCTCTCGAGGCGGTTAGTTAGTACCAGTCGTCATTGACTGATAGCCCTTGATATCACGGCTAAACCGTAAAAGTCAAATTTATTTTTGGAGTACTGTCCCCGTCGATTGATTCCGTTCTCAAGGTGTCGGGGGTGTAGGGTATTGTGTGCTTATAGTGATTGCATGAGTACCTTTGTACATGACGAGATTAAAAACCTCGATGCGAAGCTGGCGCGAGCACAGACCATGTGGGACTTGTCTCTATCTAAGGATAGGTGGAGTAAGCTGGAAAAATTGAGTGCTCAGATTTCAGTGTTTCGTGATCTCCGATTTCTGTTGTCTATGACAAAGGGGCTCGATGTTCGTCTGGTTCTGTTGGATGCGCTGGTGCAGGCGACCAAGGAGCTATCAACCAAACCCATATCCACCTTTGACCGTCTGCATATTGTGGAGCTGACCCGTCTGCTCCAACGATACCAATGGCACGACGATCATGGGGGTGGTATAGGTAGGTGAATAGGAGGTGATGTAATCTAATGGCGGGTCCCTCGGAGCACTGGGAACAAGTACAGGTGGTCAAGGCGCTTTCGCGTGCCAAGATTATTTTCTGTGCTGTACCTAATGGCGGCTTTCGTATTCGACGCGAGGCTGCGATGCTGAAAGCCGAGGGTGTGCAGCAAGGTGTCCCTGATTTGTTGATTTTTTCAGCTCCCCCCGCATCGCCTGATAGATGTGGGGTCGCTCTCGAGATGAAACGTAGGGACGGGAAGCCATCGGATGTTAGGCGAAAGCAACGGGAATGGTTGTCTACGCTTGAAGGTCTCGGCTGGGAACCCATAGTCGGGTGGGGGGCTATGGATGCGCTAGAACAGTTACGGAAGTTAGGTTATGATCTTTAATCCAGATTCAGTTTTGATAGACGACGTGAACGCGGTGGCTGGTCAGCTCACATGGTTGTTGTATGAGGTTTTAGAGGACATTGACCCCCACGCGGCTGCTAAAATCGCGGGCGAATACGGCTCGGTCATCAGTAAATCGGCTCTCTTTATTATTGATGAGGTACGCGGAGCTGAGTGTCTAAAGCGCGTATGTGATGCGCTCGATAGTATGTCTCAGCCTGGGCAATACTTTGGTTTTCCAAAGGGCTCTGATAACGTGCTTGGGTGGTTCGATGAATCTCGTACCTTGGCAACTTGAGGCTTTCGCGGAGATCCACAACCTCAGTTTTCCCCCTCCAGAATGGTCCACGGCGGCGGTGGAGCGTGCGGCTAAACCCACGTTGTGGGTAGAGATCGCTGCAATGGATTATGTTGTAGATGGGCGTCCTAGTGTGTGTCCGATGCCCCTACCCTGGGCGTTGTGGTGGCTGAATTCGAGAGACATTGAAGTGATGCACCTACCCCAGTTCGAGGATGCGTTTTTAGGTATCGGCGTGTTCCCCAAATCGCAGCCGTGTATGATTTATGACAAGGCAAAACTCGTTGATGTTATGATCGATGAGACTGAAGACTACGGCCTGGGTGTATCCCTATTTGAATCTAAACTTTCAAAAGCGTACTATGGGAGCGGAAGCCCTGGTTTTTTAACGGGTTTTGAGTTTTGAGATACGAAAGGTGCGATGTATGGACGCGATAGATCCTGATTATAGTAACCCGATTATGAGCGGTATCACGCTTCCCGAACGTGCGCGGGCGCGAAGATCCAGGGGCGGCGGCGGTCGAATCAGTGCAGACGAAAAACGCGAGTGGTTAGAAATTACAAGCGAACTCATGGCGCGCGGCGTCCGTAACCCAACACAATTACGTCGGCTCACTGGACTAACCTGGGATACGTGCAAGTCCTACATTGATGAGGTCCAGATGCGTCAAGCGTTTCAGCTCGATTCCGTTGGCGAGCTGGAAACCCGCCGAGAGAATTTATTCTGGGAAGCTGACGCAGTAGCTAAGGAAGCCTTTCGACGATCCTTTGAGGAGGAACATGCGGCTAGTCGCGTTGGGTATCTTCGCCTAGTCCTAGAAGCCAATAAAAGGAAAGCTGCACTGTGCGGTCTCGACTCCGTGAACCTAAACGTAGAAACACGTCACAAAATTTCAGCCAGTATTGATATCGTTTCGGACGTTGCCCAAAAACTAAATCTGCCCATTGATGCGCTAGAGAAAATCGGACGCGACACCGCCCTGGCACTATCGAATCAAATTTTAGAAGTCGAAAACGAAGCAATCGAAGCTGAAATTTCCGAAAAAACAAAATCCTAAAATTTACCACAACGGTTTTTTATCAAAACTGTTGTGAGGATTTCGTAAGAATCACAACGGTTTCAGTGCGGTTTCACAACGCTTTTTTTTCAAAACCGTTGTGGCGATTTTCCCAATAAAACCATATAGTTAAGACCTCTTTTTTCTAAATCACAACGGTTAGCGCGCTTTTTTGGCTTGTAACCCTGTACTGATTTTCGGGTAGGCACCCCTTATAACTGGTTGTTCTAAAATCATGTATGGACCTACAACGCTAAAAAGCGTGTAAAGCGTTGTGGTAAGCGATTTTTTAGCTGCAACTGTATGATTTTATTGACGAATTTACCACAACGGTTTTTTTTCAAAACCGTTGTGAAACCGTTGTGAAACCGTTGTGCTAATTTTCTCGGGGTTAGTCTCCCCTCTTGGTCATGTCAATGATCGCTTCAAGTTTTTCGATGACTTCCCGCATTGCGCGGGCTGCGCCTCGCTCAAAAGACAGTTCTTCGATACTGTGCCCACTACGATTCTGGGGGTCTCCATCAAAGTTTTTAAAAGTTCTAATCTCCCCATTCAGATCATCTTGCAGCTCTTCAAGTGCGACACCTACCTCGAATAATTTTTTCATAATTTAATCTGCTCCTATTTTAGATTTAGTTGGTGCCAGTGTTGGCTGTTCCAGTTAGCGGGCGTTCGCTCCTGGGTAGGCAGCGTATCTATTCGCTCTGGGATATGGATTCGATTTGTATCGAATAGTAATGCTTCGATTTCCCTTTGGGTAAGGGGGCGTGCTAGGTGGTATTCAAATTTGTATTTGTCCATTGTGCTCCTTGCCCCTTTAGGGGTCGGTTGTTAAACTCTCATCTAGTCCCCCGACCTGGGTCGGGGGGCTCGCATGAGGGCTCAATTTCAGTCTCCTAATACTACAAAGTGTGTGCGGCTACCTGCTAGGCGAGTTCCGCAACAATCGCACCATTCAGTACTGAATTCGTGATCCCGTTCGTGGTCCCCTGGTACGATGTATCCCCCCGCGTCATTAATGCCTTCATTGATTGCTTTGATCTTGTCCTCACACTCGGCAGGATCTGGATAGTAGTAGTCCAGTGCGCTATAGTCACCGTTGGCTAGAACGGGGGTGCAGTCGGCGCACACCATGAACTGGTCGTCGATTATTTTTACCATCGGTCTTGCTCCTTTGCCCCATCGGGGGCGGTTGTTAGGTTAGGCGGATCTTAATCCTTGGGGCGGTTGTCGTTTTTCTGGGGTCTGTCCACTCTCTAAACCCCTCGAAACGGGTTAGGGTGTACACGTCTCTCCATGTTCCTTGACAATCGAGACACCCTATCATTTGCCAGGCTTCCCCCGCCTCTATTTCAACGGGTCCCCCGTCTAGGTGGGGACTTCCACACTCGGGACAGTGTAGCCCATTGTTCACTTTGACATATTGGCGCTGCGTCATCATCGGTCTTGCTCCTTTGCCCCTCTGGGGGCGTTTGTTGGTGCCCCATCGGGGGCGGGTTAAACTCTCATCCAGCCCCCCGACCTGAGACGGTCGGGGGGCTTCCATGAGGGCTCAAGCGAGTTCTTCGGCTAGTTCTTTTCTCAAATCGGGGTTGTCTTTTAACTCAGTTAAAAGCCCCCCGACCAGCTCGATCTCTTCTAGTTTAGAATCCATTTGATTATGGATATCTGCCTCGAAGTCATCCTTGTCAAAGTGATCGTCTAGGCAAAATTCAGAGAACATCCAATCTGAAATGATCTCTTCAATGTCTGCCCGATCTAGGGTCTCGGTCATCTCTTCGAGACTTTCCCTTGTCTCGATTGCCTTTTGTGTAAGTTGTAGGTTCAGCGTAGCCAGCCCATCAGCGCGGGCGGTGGCTTCTGCGATCTTCGCTTCCAGGGTTACCAGTGCGGCGGGGTCAATCGGGCGGGGTTCTCTCATGGCTTGCGCCACTTTTGAGAGTCCGATTGTAACTACCAGTGCGATCACTGCTGCTGCGATTAGGATTTCCATCGGTCTTTACTCCTTGCCCCCTCTGGGGCGTTTGTTGGTGCCCCATCGGGGGCGGGTTAAACTCTCATCCAGCCCCCCGACCGTCTCGGGTCGGAA
>MDTE01010065.1_pt1 | contig 59841 bp, 55 predicted proteins | sample 811231 | NCBI WGS metagenome assembly MDTE01 (sample SAMN05326651, study PRJNA326480) | marine metagenome | isolation source: seawater | place: Indian Ocean: Red Sea | collected 2010
AACAAGACTTAGGCGAAGCTATAGAAAGAGTTGTGGCTGGATTGGAAAAGAAGAGTCGTGTTTTGCAAGATGATGAAAAGAAAGTTGTTGCTTATCACGAAGTTGGGCATGCAATCGTTGGTCATCTTATGCCAGGCGGGTCAAAAGTTGCAAAAATTTCCATTGTTCCTAGAGGGATGAGTGCACTTGGCTATACTCTTCAATTGCCAACAGAAGAAAGATTCTTGAATTCGAAAGAAGAACTAAAAGGACAAATAGCTACACTTTTAGGAGGAAGGTCAGCTGAAGAAGTTGTATTTGGCAAAATAACTACTGGAGCCTCAAATGATCTGCAGAGAGCTACTGACATTGCGGAACAAATGGTAGGAACATTCGGAATGAGTGATATACTTGGTCCTCTGGCATATGATAAACAAGGTGGAGGTCAATTTTTAGGGAATGGGAATAACCCAAGAAGATCTGTTAGTGATGCAACTGCTCAAGCAATAGATAAAGAAGTTAGGGATTTAGTTGATGATGCTCATGAAACTGCACTCAAAATTTTGAGAAACAATTTACCTCTTCTTGAATCGATTTCTCAAAAAATACTTAAAGAGGAAGTTATTGAAGGAGAGGATTTGAAGTCTTTGCTTTCTGAATCTAAAATGCCTGCATAGTAGAATTGAGTTTTAAATCATAAGATTGATGCTAGAACCTAATAAGCTTGTTAATAGAAATATTTTGTCGAGCTTAAATATGTCAGCTGAGGAAATTATTTATATTTTAAAACTTGCAAAAAATTTTAAAAACAAAGATCTAAATATTAAATTCAACGATAAGGTTTTAGGCTTAATATTCGATAAATCTTCCACGCGAACAAGAGTTAGTTTTCAAGTTGGTATGTCAAGACTTGGTGGGACAACAATTGACTTAAATCCCAAAACCTCTCAAATTGGTAGGGGTGAGCCAATAAAAGACACTGCTAGGGTTCTAAGCAAATATTGTGATGTTGTTGCAATAAGAACGTTTAATCATTCTGATTTGGAAGAATATGCAAAATGGTCTTCTATTCCAGTCATTAATGCATTGACAGATCTAGAACACCCGTGCCAAGCATTGGCTGATTTTATGACAATAAAGGAAGAATTTTCTGATTTTAAAAATGTAGTTTTGACTTTTATAGGTGATGGCAACAACGTTGCTAACTCCCTGATTCTATGTGGTTCATTACTAGGAGTAGAAGTTAGAATCGCATGCCCAAAAGGATACGAACCAAATCAGAGGGTTATCACAAAAGCACTCGAACTTTACGGAGATAAGGATATGTTAAAAATCACCAATGATCCTCAAACTGCTATTTTAGGTGCAAATGTTTTATATACTGATGTTTGGTCATCAATGGGAGAGGAAACTCAAAAAGAAGAAAAAGATAAGGATTTTAAAGGTTTCACTATTGATACAAAATTAGTTAGTAAAGCTGATAAAAATGCAATTGTTCTTCATTGCCTGCCTGCTTATAGATTGAAGGAAATAACTGATGAAGTAATAGAAAGTAAATCAAGCAGGATTTTTGAACAAGCAGAGAATAGATTACATGTTCAGCAAGCTCTTCTAGCATGTTTACTTTCCTAAGAAATATTGCATTTTAACTAGTAAAGAGGTACAAATGTATTAGTACCTATTTGGTTTATGAATTCTACCTCGGAGACTAACCTTACAGAGGCTCAATCTGAATTGTTCTCGTGGATAAAAAACTATATGAGAGAATTTCAACATAGTCCATCTATAAGGCAGATGATGTTAGCAATGGGATTGAAATCACCAGCACCTATACAAAGTCGTTTAAAACATCTTCAAGAGAAAGGATATATTTCGTGGCAAGAAGGAAAAGCTAGAACAATGCAAATAGTTGACGAAATTCTAGAGGGAATTCCAATAATGGGTTCCGTAGCAGCTGGAGGTTTAATTGAAAGCTACAGCGATGTGCAAGAAAATTTAGATATTTCTGAGGTTTTAAAAACTAAGAATGTTTTCGCACTAACTGTTAATGGAGATTCAATGGTAGATGCTTGTATTGCTGATGGAGATATGGTTCTCATGGAACCAATAAAAGATATTCATTCGCTTAGAAACGGAACTATTGTAAGTGCGTTAGTCCCAGGTCTTGGTACAACTTTAAAATATTTTTTCAAAAGGGGAGAAAAAATTTTTTTAGAGGCAGCAAATCCAGCTTATGAACCAATTGAATTAGCTTTAGGTGAGGTAATTTTTCAAGGAAGGCTTATGGCTGTTTGGAGAAAAGTATAAATCTAATTATTTTTGTTTTTCGTTACTTTAAAATATCATGATGATAAATTAAGGAAATTTATGTGGATCCAAGATTATTAATTTTCTATAAAATCTACTATAGAATGTTAATTAAAAATTCTCAAACTTACTAAAGAAAAAAATTGAGGGATTTATTATTTATAAAAGATATGATTATAAGAGGAACAAAATTGACTATTATCAAATATCGCCGCATGAGTTTTTGAAAATAATTTTAAACCAGATGATTCAATAATATTTAGAGATTTAGAATAATTAGGATGTTCTTCATCAAGTTCTACTAATATTGATTTTAATTCGCGGCTTAAAAGAGTATTTATAGCACTTTTCAAGATGAGGAACTCATTGCCGTCGACATCAATTTTTATATGATTAGGTTTTAAGTTGATTTTTGAAATGAATTTATCTAAGGGTAGGCCATATACTCCTTGGGAATGTACAGGAATAAATTCATTCCCTTGGAAATCATGATGGTTATCAAAACTACTTAATGCACTGCCCCATTCGAAGGAGGAGGAATTTAAAGTCGAAAATTTCTCTTTATCATGTATAGCAATTCCATAAGCAGTAATTTTTTGGGATAATAAATTTTTCTTGATATTTAGATTTAATAAAGCAAAATTTAAAACATCTGGTTCTATAGAAATTACACTTTTACCAAGATGTGCTGCATATAAAGAATATATTCCTATATTTGCTCCGATATCTAGAAGCTTATCGTTTTCCGAAAAACTCTCTATCCACTCAATAGTTTCAGGCTCTTTAGTTTCAAAAGTAAGCGCTCTTGCTCTAGTAATTGAACCCATATTTTTAATTTCAAAAACTTTTTGATCATTTCTATAAACGTTTAGATATCTTTCAAATAACAAAGAATTTATTTTTTTAAATATCTTCAAAAAAATTAAATTGAATGTTTTTTTTAGGTATTTTCTTAAAAAGAATCTTTTGTTTTTCATTTTTTAATGTTCTTAATTTTGATTATTTTGAGGAATTTCAATTTCTATTTTGAAAATTTTGTAAATTCTAGGAATGAAAAACATCCATATTATAACTTTGCCTAAAGGGATTTTTAAATATTAAACATCTACATATTGGTAGATTAGAAATGAATGAAATACTTGAATCAAAGTTTCTAAGCTCAATGTAATCTAAGCCTAAAGTTTTTAAAAATAATTTTTTGGTAAATTTATTTTCTTTATTTTCATTACATTCGATTATCTCAATTTCTAAAGAATTATTAGTAGGGTTGTTAAAGACAAGATGATACACATCCGTCTTTTGGAAACGAAATATAGGTGTATAACAAAATTTACTTTTTCTTTGGATTGAAGCCGAAATTTTACTGCTTACAGCTCCGAAATTGCCATGAACAATTGATCCAATTGATTCTTTTCTATACTTGTATTTTGTATAACCCCTCGAATTTAATTTAATTTTCTTATTTTCTTTTTTAATTAAACAGCTTATGTTTTTGATTTCATGAGTAAATGAAAGATATTTAAAATTTGATTTGATAGAAGGTAAATCTATGGTTTCGATTAATTTTTTACTTTTTTTATTATATTCCTTAATCAAACCCCCTTTTTGATCATAAAATTTAAAAGAATGTATTACATCAATATCTCTAGCTTCTAATAATCCATAAGAATTTTCAGTAATAAATATATTTTTAAAACATTCACTATCATAAATAAAAAAATCGCTGTAATTCGATGAAGGGAATAAAATTGAACTTAATTTGTATGGCTTATAATTTAAAAATTTTAAATAGTTGTATAAACTTAAAAACTTATTTTTCATTTTTAATAAATAGAACATTTATTGCACCCAATTATTTTTGATAATTTTATTGGCAATTAATCTATCTCTACCCCAAAAGTTTTCAAATGGAGGATGAGTATGCTCTACGTTTATTTCATAATTATTTTCAATAATATTTATGTTAATGTATATCGGTAAAAAGATTTCTGAAGCACATGACAGAAATATTCTTTCTTTATTGTAGTGGTCAGTTTTTAAAGAATTAATTGGTAGCACAATAAATGAATTGGATTTAATATTAAATATTTTTCTTATTTCTTTTGTTTTTGGGTTAAAAAATTTAAGCTTATTGTTTTTTGTAATACAAGCGTCGTTTTTAATGTTAACAAGGAGTAAATATGAAGAAGAATTGCTTAAATAATCATCATTAATAAGGTTTGTTGAGAAAAAAGAAGCATATTTACTAGTAGTCATTTTGTAAGGGTATTCCCCTTGGTAACAGGATGTACTTTTATCTAGTTGAAAGTTGTAAGATGCCCTTTCGGCGATTGGAGAATTATCTATTCTTAATGTGTGCGGTTGAGGTAGAAATCTAGTTTTTTCTGGCAAATCTGAACTTTTTGAAGGTATTACAATTGCTAATTTATTATCTTTAATATTTAGATCATGCCGAGAAATATTCAATATTGATCCGTAGCAACATTTTAAAGTATCTAATTTACTCCAATATTCATTTTCTAAAGTATAAATTGAGTAAAAAATATCATCGAAATTTTCTTTTCTTTTTAAATTTTTTAATAAACAATTATTTGGATAATTAATTAGTGTCAAGGATGATCTTACAAAGAGTTTGGACTTATTATCTAATGAGAAATCTGGAGGTATAGGGAAAATAGAGCTATTCATTTTGAGTGATTTTTTATAATATTTCTGAGCTAGCATAATTTGTCTATATTTTTAATTTTAATATATTTTTCGAAAAGTTATAAATACAGCCAAATTAGGTATCAAAATTATTAAAATAACTTCTGGTTAATTAGGTTATCTTTAAGTTACTTAATTAAAAAAATCTTTCATCTTTTTTTTATAAAAATTGATTTTTTGGTATCAACCCTTCATTATTCAAATCTATGAGTTATAAAACCACGATCTTAATACCTGCAAGAATGGAAAGTACGAGATTTCCAGGAAAACCTTTAGCGCCCATAGAGGGTATTCCAATGATTGTATATTGCGCAAGAAATGCAATCGCTACTGGCTTAGAAACATATGTATGTACAGATTCTAAAGAAATTCAAGCAGTTTGTAACTTATACAATATTAAATCAATTATTACTAGTGAGTGTGAGACAGGAACAGATCGTATTGCTGAGGCAATGGGATATATTGACTCAGATTTCTTTATCAATTATCAGGGCGATGAACCTTTGATAGATTCTGAATCATTAAACAGTTTAATTGATATGATTCCATTATTAGTAAAAGAGGAGGATACAATAATAACTTGCGTGAGTTGTATAGACTCTAAAGAAGCGTTTGACCCAACGAATGTTAAGTGCGCTATTATTAGGAATCAAAACAGAATTCAGTATTTTTCTCGAAAGCCTCTATTGAATTCTTCCTCAATTGAAAATAAAGAAAAATATTATAAGCAGATCGGAGTTTATGCTTTATCAAGAAAAAATCTGAAGAAGTTTTCTGAATTAAGTCAGGGTGAATTAGAAAAGGCAGAAAAAGTAGAACTTATGAGGTGGTTAGAGAATGGTAAAAATATTGCTTGTTGTTTTTTTCAAAATTCCTCTATTTCAGTAGATACCCCTCAAAATTTAGTTGAGGTTCTAGCGTTATTGGAACAAAAAAATAGTGAAAGTTAGGGAATTAAATAGCTATTTTTTTAAAGCTGTTTTATTTGATTTTGACGGAGTTCTTATAGATTCTCTAATGTCAATGCAATTATCTTGGAGATCTGTAAAAAATAAATTTGGTATTAATAATTCTTTTGATGAATATTCAAAATATATAGGATTGCCTTTCAATGAAATTCTTAAAAGACTTAATGTAGACAAAGAAATTCATAATATTGTTAAAGAATATTATTTTAAAGAATCATCAAGACACTTTAATCAAATTACGCTTAATCCAAATGTAAATGAATTAATTAGTTGGCTTCACAAAGAAAAAATATTGACAGGAATTGTTACATCCAAAGATTATGAGAGAACAACTAAATTGATTGAACATTTTCAAATTAATGTAAATATTTTTGTTACTCCGGAATTAACATCTCTAGGAAAGCCAAATCCAGAGCCTATTTTATTTGCAACTAAAAAACTAAAAGTTGAGACTTCTAAAACTCTTTTTATAGGGGATATGTTATCTGATATGACTTGTGCGGAAAATGCTTCATGTGAATATCTACATTATTGCCCAGGATATCAAACAAAAGGTAATTTTGATTATGGAGGATTGATTTATGATTTACTTGATGTAAAAGAATTTATCCAAAATTATTAATAATTTATTTTTTATTTGTAATTTGAAAAATTTTTCACCCTAATAATTCTTTGCGCTTTTATAAGTACTTTCTAAAAAAAACAATTTAAACTTTCTTTTCTTTATGAAACTATTATTGATTTCCGTTTCTAATTTGCATTGCATAATCTGCAAGCTTTAAATCTTCCTCTGTATGAATATCTATGCCAGTGAAGTCATCATCATTTGTAATAATTTCAACATTATCACCTATTCTTTTTCCCTCTCTCCATAGATATGTTCTACTTGCACATGCTAGTCCGGTATCTTCTCTGACTATTGGTTTTTTTATTTGCCTTGAGGAGTATTCTGCCATCCATGGCTTCAATCTTACCCATTGATCATTATCATTTTTTTCCCAAAAATTCTTATGAGTATTATGTCCTGAAAAAACACTATCTAAATCGGGATTATTTTTTAAAATTTGAACAGCCTGATAAATCCATAAAGGATCTCTAAAAATATCAGTTGCAGTTACGAAGACACCTATATCAAATTTTTTCTTTTTGATTTCCTCATAAGTAACTAAGGCATGTTTAAGACTTTCTTCGGTTGAGGTTAAGTCTTGAGATAATTCTTTGGGTCTTAAGAAAGGAACCTCTGCGCCATTATTTTTAGCTTCTTTTGCTATCTGTTTATCATCTGTTGATACTATGATATCGCCACCAATTCTAGATTCTTTTACATCTGAAATTACTTTCGAAATTAATGTTTTTCCATTAAGATGTCGTATATTTTTTTTCTTTAATCCTTTTGAACCTCCTCTAGCAAGTATGATAGTAATTATATTTTCTCCCATTTTATAATCTAGTATATGTTGTTTTACAATTTAATAATTTATTATTATTATTCTAGTGTAATACAATTACAAGATTTAAAAAAAAACAAATATCTTAAAATTAAAAAAAGGAATTTAACTTAAATAAATGCAGAAAAAGAAAACAAATGAAGAAAGAACTGCTGAATACTTTCAAAAATTCAATCGAGAAAAGATTTTAAAAGAGATTATAAAATCTGAAAAACCAATAATATTTGATGTTGGGGCAAACATTGGTCAATCTCTTAAACAATTTAAAAAGCTTTGGCCTTTTTCTCAAGTACATTGTTTTGAACCTCAGGAAAGGGTATGGGAAGAATTAGATAACTCTGCTATACAATTTAAAAATGATGTTTTTATAAACAAATTTGCTTTAGGAGAAGAGAATAACAATTCTAAAGTTTTTTATAATCACAAAGAATACACTGGCCTATCAGGTTTTTTAAAAGTAAATCTAAATAGTAATGATTCAATATCTCTTATGGAAGCAAAAAAAAATAATGAGCTTAAGGAGTATCAAGAAAACTTCAATATTGCAACTTTAATAAAAATGACCAGAGCTGATCAATATATTAATTCGAAAGATATAAATAAAATAAATTTGTTAAAGATGGATGTTCAAGGATATGAGCCCCAAGTAATTAAAGGCTTTGGGGATATGCTAAGAAATATTGAAGTAGTATTAACTGAATTAAATTTTTATGATTTCTATGAAAAAAGTTTGTCATTTTATGACATTGAAAGATATCTTATCCCATATGGATTTAGATTATTTGATATTAGTCACATTTCAAAAAATCCTATGAATGGTAGAACTGACTGGGTAGATATAATCTATGTAAATAAAAATTTCATAAATTCATAATATTAATGCTTTAAAAAACTTTTTAAATTTAATATAAAAACTTAATTTTCTAGGTAAATATTTAAAGAAAATTTTCTTAGCTTTCTGTTGCCGTAAATTCAGAAATTTTTTCATGTTTCATAATACTAACTTTCATAAGCTTTAAGTCTATCTAGTAAAAATTAGCGTTATTTATCATTAGAGAATTTATTAAACAAACGCTATAAATTAATGTAATATGGAAACTGTTCTAGCTAAGAATTAATTTTGAAACTTAATGTGCTTAGTTTAATTTCATGGGGCCATAGCTCAGCTGGTAGAGCACCTGCATGGCATGCAGGGGGTCAGCGGTTCGAGTCCGCTTGGCTCCATAACAATTTTAATTGCAAATAATTTATAAAAAGAAACTTAATTTATGAAATTTATAAGGAAAATTAATTGGTATTTAAATTATTCATATCATAGACCATCTGCAAAAATAGAGGCCTTATTTGAATCAATTCAAAGATTAGCTTTCATAGAAAAGTCAAGACCTTTTAGTGAGAGAGAGCTCCTGGTAAAAAAAGCCCAATCTAAATTAATTTTCTATAACCATATTGGGCTTTTATTAATGAATATTAGAAATACCTTCTCCATAATCTTTTTGAATAAATTTTGGGATAAAGATATTTATTTGGAGGATATTAATAATCCTGAAAAGAATATTTATAAAGAAAAGAAACTTAATCCATTTAAATGGAGCTATATAAGAATTATTTCCACTCCAAAAAATTCTATTAGTGAAATAAAAAAACAGATTAGTGATTCTTTTTCTGCTTATAGACATTCATGCAATATGGAGAAATCCAATAAGGAGTTGAGTGAATCTGAATGGTGGATGAAAAATCAGCTTAAATTCGCAAAAGATTTTGGTTTAGATATTGATAATGAAGAAAAAAGAATCAAACTTATTTCTAGATTTCGCGATATTGAAGATAGTGAGGCTATGATTATTGCTGACAATTTTAGACTATGGCCCAGGGGAAGGAATCATAAATTAAATTTAATAAATGCATTGCATATTGTTAATCAGTACCATCACTTTGCTAAGAGGATTAACCCTGCAATTCTTACATGGGTTTCCGATTTAAGATGTGGGAATAATAGATGTGTAATTTACAGAGGACAGAGACTTAACGAAAGAACTTTAAGGCATGCATATTATTCCTCTCAAATTTTAGAGGCTTATAAGCATCTTGGTGGCTTTAAGAATGGACATAAAACTATTCTTGATATTGGGGGGGCTTATGGTGGATTAATAAGATATCTCAAACTAATTAATCAAGAATCTACATGCATACTTGTAGATTTACCTGAGATCATATATTTAGCGGACTATTTTTTGTCAAATGCGTTTCCTAATGCAAAAATTTTGAGATCAAATAATAAAAATATATTAGAGATTTTGTCTCAAGAAAATAAATTTAAAGAATTTGATTTTGTTTTATTGCCACCATCTCTTCTAGATAAACTAGCAATTTATTCAGTTGACCTAACTATTAATACAACATCTCTAGGAGAAATGTCCCCAAATTCTCAAGAATATTATGCAGAAATAGTTAATACCAGAACTAGAGAAATGTTTTATTCGGTTAACCGTTTTGGAGGCACAAATAGAAAGTTGCTTTTTAATGAATGCCCTGGTATTTCTGAATTCGCCTTAGATAATAATTGGGTACCTATCGCTTTAAATTCAACTCATACTTATCATTTTGAACAAGCCTTATTAAGAACAAAAAATGTAAATAATTAAACAAAATTATGAATATACTCTACTTTATAATTTTAAATTGATATGAAACTTGATAATCTTATATTTAGTAAATATGATCGCAAGAATCAATGTGTGGATTAGCCTTTTATCTAGGCAGGAAAAGTTTAAATAATGAAATTTTAGAGGAAACTGCTAAATCATTGTCTAAAAGAGGTCCGGATAGGCAAAGGATAACTACTATTCAAAAAAATGGTTATTATTGCCACCTCATTCATACTCGATTAGCAATTATCGATTCAAATAATGAAGAAGCTTCTCAACCTTTTTATTCTTCAGGTTATTATTTAATCTTCAACGGTGAGATATACAACTATAAAGAAATTCAAAAAGATTTAATTAGAAGAGGTCATAAATTCAAGACTGAATCAGATACTGAAGTTTTGTTGAAGTTTATATATGAGCATAAAGGTAAAAATTTAGGGGCCTTAGAAGGTATGTGGTCTTTTATAGCCATTAAAGATGATCTTACTCATTGGATTTCTTCAAGAGATATTTTTTCAGAAAAACCATTATTTAGATATCAAAGTATGGACGGAAGCATTTTCTTTGGTTCAACACCAATGCAAATAAGACTTCTGTTAAAAGGATCTGAAGAATTGAAAATAGATAAAAACTTTATTAAAAGATATATATATTTAGGACATAGAGGTCTATATACAAGTGGAGATTGTATTTTTCAAAATGTAAAAAGAATAAGAGGAAATAGTGTATTGTTTGAATCCTTAAATGGTCCTCTCGAAGAGATAAATATCGTAGATATCCCGAGTAAAGAAAACCATAAAAAAACTGCATTAAGAGATCATGACAAAAGAGAGATTATTGATTCATCAATATGCAATTCTTTTATAAAAGATAACTCAATAAACGCAGCTTGCATGCTAAGTGGTGGGATTGATTCTAATCTTGTTTATAGCTTATGGAGAAAATACAAAAAGGATAGATTAAAAACTTATACACTTAAAATATCAGATAAGAGATATGATGAGTCTGATACGATCAAAAAAATCGTTGATTCTTCTTCATCAAAACATGAACATAAATTTATAAATATCGATAAAAAACTTTCTTATAAATGGCTTGATAAAATTACTAATGATAACTTAGATTTTTTATCCTCAATCACCTCCATTGCTTATGCACATATTGCTAATCAAGTTTCTGCTGAGGCCAACAAAGTAATAATAAATGGTACCGGAGGCGATGAACTTTTTGCAGGATATTTAGTTCATCACCTCTACTTTCTCGCAGAACTAAAAAAAAGTAAATCCCCAAATTATGATGAAGAATTAGAATTATGGGAAAAAAATATAAATGTCTATATCAGAAATGAAGAGTTAAAAGATCCTATACTATTTGCTTCAATGCATCCAGATGGATTCTGGCTTGATAATAATCAAGAAATAAATTTTTTTAAAAATAGAAAAGAGCTTAATTATTTTGTTGAAAATTCTTTTCCAAAAATAAATTTTTGTTCTGATACTGGCATCTTATGGAAAAGCTTAATGAATGATCTTTTTATTTCACAAGTTCCTCCACAAACAATACCAAATGATTATATTTCCATGTTTTTTAGCCTTGAGAATAGGGCGCCTATACTTAGCCAATCAATTTTAAATTTAATGAAAGAGATGCCTCTTACTAATTTTATAAATAAGGGTAAAACTAAAAATATAATTAGAGAAAATTATAAAGATATAATACCTAGCGAAGTTATCAACTCTAATAATAAAATAGGATTCAATGCTGATATTTTTGAACTTTTTGACGAAAAGCAAATTGTAAATACTCTCAATGAGGCAAAAAATAATTTCTTGATTAAGGATTGCGTAGATATAGAATTTTTGAAAGAGAGAATAAAGAATAAAGAAATTACCAATGGAATATCCAAACTAATATTTAGAATTTTAAGTGTAGAAGTATTATCTAGATCTCTATAAAAGATTCAAAATTTGTAATTAAATTAATACCTATAAAACTTATTTTTTCTCATCAAAGAAATATTTTTTAAAGGGCAAGTTAAATTTCAGAAGAAATTTCTTCTTACTTTAAAAAGTTGACTAAATTATTTTAACAATGTCAACTTTTGCGAATCACTTTGAGATTAAGATAGATAATAAGAACTTTTTAATAGCTTTCTATGTTTCTGTAACCTAGATCAATAAAAGATTTAAGGCTAATAAAATTTAGAAAATTAATTAGTGAATAATTTTTATATTTTAATTTAGATTCTTATATTATTCCCCACCTGCTATTTTAATGTTCGACAATGTTTGGAATGTATTTTTATCTGAGCATATTTGATAGCAACATAAAGCAATTTCCTTTGGCTCAGCTAATCTCCCGATAGGAATTAATCTTATCCTATTTGCAATAGATTCATTTTTTTTCTTTTTTAGAATAGGTGTATCTGTTACGCCACATACAATATTGTTAACAAATATATTATCAGCTGCAATTATTTTTAGATCTTTTGGAAAAAATTCAAGCAATATTTTACTTGAGGTATAGTTGAATCTATTATTTCCTCCACCAAATTTAGATCCAATTGAAGAAAATGATACAAATCTTCCGAATTTATTTTTCTTCATGTAGGGAAGGCACTTGGAAATTAAAAGCCAATAAGCAAAAACATTTGCGTTAAAAGTATTATGGATACTTTTAAGGTCGTTATCCGTAAGAGACTTATTATCTATAAATCCTGGAAGATAAACTATATTAGAAGGCTTATGAATATTGCAAAATTTTATTAATTTTTCAATCCCTAATAAATTAGTTAAGTCGCATTGGCATAATTCTGAGCATTTTGATTTTATGTTTTTATTAATATCACTTTTGTTATATGTCCCAAAACAAATATATTTATTTTCAAAATAAATATCTAATACTGCTGATCCAATTGCTGAGTTGACCCCTACAATTAATACTGTTTTTAAGTTTTCCAAAGTTTGCTCCATTGCTTTGCTTGATCAAGACCCATAAAAGTCCCTGGCACATCACATTTCTTACATGCTTCTGAAACATCTCTTCTAGATTGCAGTAGTTTTTCTCTTATAAAATTTGCTCTTTCAGATAACCAAATATCTTCAATAATATGGCAGTTCTCAATATTTCCTAAAAGTTCTCCCTTACCCCAATCATGAGGACATATTAGATAATCACCATTATAATCTACAAAAATATTATAAAAAGGATAATAACAAGGCTTTTTAAGTGGCTCTTCTAAAGTAGGGATTGAAAAAAGAGCATTTTCCATCATCCCTGCTCTATTTGATAGATTTATACCGAAGTTGTTCAAAGCTTTATCTCCATCAATATCCTTTCTGAAATATCTTGGCCTAAGAGAATAAGAGGATTCTTCTACCCCAGAATCTTCTAAAAGTTTGCCAACTTCTTTTAATCTTTTTTCATCGTCATAAATACTACACCTTATAGAGGTTAAACCACTTTCAAATAAACTTTTTATTCTTTTTTTTGTCAACAAATCAGTATTAGTATTGATTTCAATTGTTGAGTTTTTATGTTTTTTTCTAATAATATTTATAAGTTCTTCTAAATGTTTTGTTAATAGAGGTTCTGAAAACCCAGAAAATAAAAAATAGAAATCTTTTTCATAAGAATTTAGTTCACTAGCAAGTTTTTCAATGTTTTCTAAACTTAAGTGACCATTTACGTGATTATAATCAGGAGCTGATCTTGGACAGAAAACACATTTTCTATTACATAAACCCGAAGTACTGAATTCAATTATAGAGGGCAAAAAGTCTTTTTTAGTATTTTTTATATTATCTTGGCTTGCAATAAGTGCGTTTTTTCTTCCTACATTTGGATCTATTTTAGAATTTTCCACTTATTATTTTTTTTTAATATTATTAAAAAACCCTATATGTGTCAAATGTTTCAATGAAAACTGGAGTTTTCTTGATAGTTTAATATTTGACTTCTGAATTGACTGGAAAATTAAATTTTTTTCTGCCATTTAAAGCTATTAATTCTATTACAACACCTAAACCTAATATTTTTTTATTTTTCTTTTTTAGAATCTCACAAACACTATTTACAGTTCCTCCAGTAGCCAATAAATCATCAACTATGACAAAATTATCATGATTTTTAAGTGCATCATCTTGAATCGATAATGAGTTTGAACCATATTCTAAATCATATTTGTTGGTTGTTATTTTGCCCGGTAGTTTCCCTGGTTTTCTGGCTAATATTAAAGGCTTAGAAATTTCTAAAGATATGGCGGAACCCAATAAAAAACCTCTAGCATCTATCGCAAGAATACACTCAGCTTCTTGAAAGATTTCTTTAGAAATCATTGAATCCCTAAGTCTCTTAAAAATGGTTGGATTTTGAAGAATTGGTAAAAAATCTCTAAACAAAATGCCCTTTGAGGGGAAATCCTGATAACTTTTGATTGTATTTTTTAGGTCTTCTTGAAGCATTATGTAAAATAGATTTAAATAATTTTAGCTAAATTGGATTTCCCTCATAACAATTTTTTACACATTGGAATTCTTGGAGCAATGCAAGAGGAAATAGGGAATAGTATTAATTTACTACATGAAACAGAAAAAACGAAATATGGTGATTTAACAATTTTCTCAGGTGAAGTAAAAGCTAATAAGATTCAAAATAAGAAGATTTTCCTTTCAATCGCGTGGAGTGGATGGGGTAAAGTAAGTTCAGCCAGAGCATCTACAAGATTAATAAGTCATAAGTACAAAGAAACAAACATAGACTTTCTAATTTTTACTGGCGTTGCTGGAGCAGTAGATAATAATATTAATCAATGGGACATAATTATCCCTGAAACATTAATTCAATATGATCTTGATGCAAGACCTTTATTTAAAAGGTTCTTTATACCTGTATTTAATGAAGATAAATTATCTCCAAATAAAATTTGGTATAGATGGGTATTTGATTCTATAAAAAATAATTTAATTAAAAATAATTTAAAGCATTTCAAAAATTTACATAGTGGTCTTGTTGGAACTGGAGATAAATTTATTTCAAATAAAAAACAAATTATAGAATTAAAAAAAAATTTACCAGAATTAATTGCAGTTGAAATGGAAGGTTGTTCTGTTGCTCAAGTTGCAGAACAAGAAGGGATTCCTTGGATAATAATTAGAGTTATATCAGATTCTGCTGATGAATCTGCAGAACAAGACTTTAATTATTTTTTAGGAATTTATAATAAAATTTCTTCTAGTCTCATAAAAGTAATAATAGAAAATTTCTCAAAATCTCCAAAATTTAATTCTTCTAAACCTAATTAATAAATTTAAAGAAATAAACTTTTTGACGTAATAATTTTAGAAAATGATTTTGATTTATTGTAGATTTCTTTCTATTTTTTAATAAGGGAAATATAAGCTTATTGATTAAGTTTTTACTAAATATTTTTATTATAAATGTCTAAAACTTTTGAAAATTTAAGATTCATATTTATATGAAGTTTGAAATGGCTTTAGGCTTATATTTTTAAAGCAGTCTTTTAGCTCTTTGTTATCATAGGAAACATTAAAATAAAAGTATGGAGGGATTTCGGAAGGAATACTTTCTTCCGGTTCAAAGTTAGAATATATAAAATCTATAATATGCTTGACAATATTAGTTTTTTGTTTTGAAATTTTTATACCTATAGAATTATCATATTTTATATAAAAAGAACCTATAGTTTCACCTTTATAAAAAACTATATACCAATCTCTATAGCGATTATTTTGTACAAAAATTTTATGCTCTTTGATAGTAGGCATTTTTTTATGACTAATATTGTAAGACCTTTTTTTTAGTAACTCATAAAGTATGGATATCTGCTCTTGAGTTCCTATAAACTTTTCCAAAGAAATTTCTTTATCCATAATTAATTTTTTTTGTATATCTTTAAAATGTAAGTTGAGCCATTCAGTTTAAAAAATGAAGGCCACTCTTCATTATTACCAATCCTTAATTTGGAAAAATTTTCTTTTATTGAAGCATTAACGTCTAATTCCGAATCTTCTTTTGTTCTTCTTCTATAGTATGTAGATTTCCCATTCTGTAATTCTTTAGAAATTTTTGGGTATTTTTTAAGAAACTTTTTAATTAAATCAAAACTAACTCTGGCTTGAGATTCTCTAATCTCATCATAAAGTTCAGAACCGTCAAAAATTAATTTTTCTTTTTCTAGAATTTCTCCTGAATCAATTTTTTCTCTGGCTTGAATTAAACATATAGTTATTTTATTTTTACCTTCTAGAATTTGCCATTGAATTGGTGAAAATCCTTTCCCTTTTGGTAAATCGCTCTCATGAACTATCATCACCATTTTATTTCTTGATAAAAAATCTTTTTTAAGTATTTTTGTATATCCAAGTACAAATACAAATTCAAAAGATGAGATTTCCTCATGATTATGAAAAACTTCAAAAGAGAAATTCTTCATTTGATATAAATCTAAAGGAATAAATTTTTCTAACCAGTTATTTTCTTTATCTAAAAGTATTGCAATCTTTTGCATTCTTTAAACTCCTCAAGATAGTATTATAAACCAAAGTTTAAAAATACATTGCATCTATTTTTTAGATTATAAATTTATAATTTATAATTATGCAATAGATTTATTATTCTTCATTATGGTCATATTAATAAAATTAAAAAGATGAATGAGGAAACAATTGAATTAAGAGCGCAATCAAACAAGTTGCTTACTCCTAGATTAAAGATTAATGAAAAATGCCAATCTAAAGACTTTCAAGCTTGGTTACAATCAAGGTTAATTTATGATGTTGGAGATAAAATTCTTGATCTATGCTGTGGGGATGGTGCTCAATCAATACCTTTTTTTAAGAGAATTGGACTGACTGGTCATTTAACCTCAGTAGATATTAATTCTGATTCACTCAATTATTTAAGAAATATTCTTGGTGATAAAAGTAATGTGAAGATTATTCAATCAGATATGATGGCAACCGAAAATTATTTAAATATCCATTTAGATGATAAACCTTTTGATTTAATTCATTGCTCCTTCGCTTTGCCTTATGCAAAAGAACCTTTAAGGTTACTTAATATTCTCTTTAGAAAACTCTCATTAAATGGAAGAATATCCATATCTCTTCCTTGTCAACCTCACGGAATGGTTGATTTTTGTGAAACTTTCTACAAGATACCTAAATCTGTAAAGTCAGCAATCCAATTAGGTGAAGAATATGTAGTATCACATTTACGTAGTTGTTTTGGTGAAGTAGATATTTCTTATTTTAATAGCAAAATTGTTTTTAAAAATATAGAAGATTTTCTAGAAATATACAAATGTACTACATACTATAATGAAAATTTTGAAGATTCTATAATTCGAGAAATTCAATCTTTAATTGATTTCAATGGTCAAGTTGAATTTGATAAGTGTGCCATTCTTATTACGGGAAGAGATTTTACTCATGGAGGCATTAAAAAGTGAAAATAGGAGCAAAATCTATTGGAATTAAATCGCCACCATTTATAGTTGCTGAGATGAGTGGTAATCATAACCAAAGTCTTGATAGAGCATTAAAAATAATTGATGAAGCGTCAAAAGCTGGAGCAGATGCTATAAAAATACAAACTTATACTGCTGATACAATTACCCTTGATAGTGATAATGATGATTTTTTAATAAAAGATAGTTCAAGTCTTTGGTCTGGGGAGAAACTTCATTCTTTATATAAAAAAGCTTATACTCCCTGGGAATGGCATGAAAAGATAATAAATTATTGTAATGAAAAGGGTATATTATGCTTTAGTTCTCCTTTTGATGAGTCTGCAGTAGAGTTTCTCGAACAATTTCAATTACCAGCTTATAAAATAGCAAGTTTTGAAAATAATCATTTACCACTTATAAGATGCGCCGCTAAAACTGGAAAGCCTCTTATAATATCTACAGGAATGGCTACTGTCTCTGAGATCCAAAAAGCTGTATTTGCTTCTAGAGATGAAGGTTGTGAGGATATAGCGTTGTTAAAATGTACTAGTACATATCCATCCTCCCCTTCAAATTCAAATATCGCTACCATCCCTCATCTTAAATCTCTATTCAACACTGAGGTAGGAATTTCTGATCATACTTTAGGAATTGGGGTGCCATTAGCTGCAATTAGTTTTGGAGCCTGTATAGTAGAAAAACACTTTACACTTAATCGTTCAGATGGGGGAGTTGATAGTCAATTTTCCTTAGAACCAAATGAATTAAAATCTTTAGTCACTGAATCTAAAAAAGCATGGCAAGCTATTGGTGAAATCTCCTATGGCCCTAGTGAGGACGAAAAAAAGAGTATGATTTTTAGACGATCAATTTATATTTCTAAAGATATTAAAAAAGGAGAAAGGTTTACTACTAATAATATTAGGATTGTTCGACCGGGATATGGATGTAGCCCAGAATTTTACGACAGTTTGATTGGTAAAGTAGCAAAAAAAGATTTCTTATCGGGTAATCCTTTAAATGAAGATGATATTTTCTAAAAAATAAATTTTTTTTATAATTTATATTTTTAGTAATAAAAATAAAATTTCTTAATTAATAATTTTTCTCACTACCTCAAAAGCTTCTGCCATTGGTAAACCAACACTAGATCCTCTTACTTTAGATAAATTTTCTAAGGCTTTTAAAGATCTTGTATGGGGAAATTTTTTAATTTCAGCTCCATAACATTGTAAAGCTGATAGTTTGAATTTCCAGGTTTCACTAATATTCACAAAAAGATTGGGGGTAAATATCCCAGTTATATTTTTATATCCATAATCTGTAGCAGAAGAAACTTCGAATAATCTTATCTCTCTACAAACTTCTTCAGGTTGTGGTCTAAATGCCGTAAGAGTAGCACTAGACAATATTTTATGGTCTATATTTAAGTCAGATGATGAGTGAGTATAAACAAGTTTAGGTTGCAATTTTTCTTTAACAATTTCAATAGTTTTTATTATTTCAATTATTGAGTATCTATCTAATTGATTATCAGTAAATTGAAATTGTTCAAACCATTTGAAACCTAAAATTTTGCTGGCTTCTATGCTATTTGATTTTCTTTCTTGAATTGAAATTTTTTTATTTTTACCTCTAGCACCTATTCCATCAGTCATTGATACAACAAATACATTGTCTCCCCAATCAAAATGCTTTTTTATTGTTCCTCCCATTCCAATCGTTTCATCATCAGGATGTGCAACAATTACCAATACATTGTTGTTTGTCATGAAAAATTAATCTTATAAATACATTCTTACACATTCTAAATAAATAAATTAAAAATATTTTTTAAATTTTTTTAGAATGTACTTTGCTAAAATTATTTATAAAGAATGTGAAAAATGAGGTTCGAAATTGGTGGGCTTAGAAAGAAGCAAATATTGATTTTTGATAAATGTAATTCCGAATTTATATTAAATGCATTAAAAAGTGCTGATTATAATTCTTTTTTTATTTTAGATTTAAGGAAAAAATCTATTAATTTATCTATACTAATTTCTTATTATTTTTATTTATCTTTGGTTAAAACTAAAAATATAAAGTTAGCATATATGGCCGGAATTCTTAAAAAAGTACAACCTGAATTTGTCATAACATTTATAGATAATAATAAAAACTTTTATGAATTATCCTTACAATTTCCAAAGATAAAGTTTTACGCTATTCAAAATGGCAATAGAGGATTATGTAGTGAAAAAGAAAAATTTTATAAAACATACTACAGTCAATATTTCTTTAATTTACCCTCCAAATATTATCCTGTTAAATATTTGTCAATAGGAAATTTTGAAAAGCTATTTTTTAGCGAATTTTGTAGTTTTCAATTAAAAAAAATAATACCTATCGGTTCATTAGCTTTGTCAGATAAATTTTATAAATCTTTAAGTAATAATAAATCTATTTGTTTATATCCTAAGTTTGATTTGGGAATAGTTGGCAATGCTTTTTTTGGACCGTTTGAGATGCGTTCGACCGAAAAAAAAATATTTCTTTATTTAAAAAAGTTACTTGAGGAAGACAATAATCTTAATGTTTGTTATATATCAAAATTTTCAGATACTCATCAATATTCAGTTGAGCATAAGAAATATATTTCAGAATTTTTTAATAATAATATTGAATATTTTGATTACACAAATAATAACTTTGCACTTGCTAATAATTGTAACCTATTGCTAGGCGCTCTTACAACGATGTTGAGAGAGGCATATTCAATGGGAATTAAGATTTTCTCAACAAATTTATTCCCTGAAGAAATTACAACCCCTTATTCCAATATTGGCTACAATAAATTTCCCTCATATGCAGAATTTAAAGATTCCATCTATAAAATATTAAATTTAGAAAGGAAAAAATACTTTGATTTAGAAGATCAGAAATTTTTAGATTTAAATTCTTTTGAAGGTAAAACTGCATCTGAAAATTTGGCAATTATTATTAATCAAGATAAAGATTAAAAAATTATTTTAACTTTCTACAAATATTTCTAATCATCATTTAATAAAATAATCTTAATAGTATTAATGATGATTCTTAAATCTACAATAAAAGATTTTATCTCTACATACTCAATATCATATAACCATCTTTTTTCCCAATTTATATGAATTCCTCCTTTGACTTGAGCTAAACCTGATATCCCTGGTTTTGTCTCGAACCTCTTTTTTGCCCAGGAGGGCATATCTGCATACATATTTGTTTCGTGAGGTCTAGGACCTATAAAGCTCATTTCTCCACGAATTATATTTATAACTTGCAAAATTTCATCTATTTTATATCTCCTAAGAATACGTCCAAAAGTAAATATTTCACGATTGTCTATATAAACCTGAGCTGACTTTCTTTTTTTATTAATGTGCATCGATCTAAACTTAAATATATAAAATGTTTTACCTTTATAGCCTGTTCTTCTTTGAATAAATATTGGACTTCCTTTAGAAGAAATAATAATAAATAAAGATATCAGTATAAAAAATGGAAAACCTAATATGATTATTGCTAAAGCTAAAGAAAAATCACAAATTCTTTTGAAGAAATTGTAATCAAAAATTATTAAATTTATTTTTGGATTACATTTCATTTATTAATTTTTGATTGAATACTTTTGATGAGAAATTGTCTTTTGCGATTAAAAAACTTTGATAACCCATTTCTTGAATCAATTTAGGATTATTAATGAAAAATTTCATCGCATTTTCTATTTCTGAAATGCTTCCAGGCTTAATAAGAAAACCATTCTTATTATTTTTTACTGTTTCTTTACAACCTGGAACATTGGTTGTAATTATTGGTTTACCCATTGCCATGGCCTCTTGAGTACTTCGCGGATATCCTTCCCTATAAGAGGGTAAAACAAAGACACTGGATTTTTTCAAATAATGATAAACATCTCCTTTTTGTATCCACTTTATATTTTTATCATCTAAAAGTCTATATAAATAATCATTGGAAATTCGCCCAGGATTTCTTTTTGATTCTTTTGATCCTAAGACTAAAAATCTTACTTGAGGAAAAGTTTTTGATATTGATTTAGATGCTTTTAAATATTCTATTATTCCTTTCTCTCTAATTAATCTGCCTACAAATATAAAAGTAATTCTATTTGTGTTTTTATAATTGAAAAATGACCATTTTTGTAGATTCAAACCAATTGGTCCAAGAACTTTTAGATATTGAAAATCATTTATAATTCTTAATTTTCTTAAATCATCTTTATCATCTTGATTTAAAAAGAAAATTTTACTAGCTCTTGATAATGAAATTTTTAGTAAAAAAGATAATATTTTTCTTAGGAAAAATTTTTTAAAATAAAAAATATTGGGATCATATGTGAATGCGTATCCCAAGCCCTCTATAATTACGAATCTATTTTTAATGCCAGAAAGAAAAGCTGCTAAATTCCCAAATATAATTGCTTTAGCAAAATATGAAATTACATAATCAGGCTTTATTTCTGAAAGTATGTTTTTTAAATCTTTAAAGTTACTAAGATCTTTAATAAAATTAAAACCTAATCTTGTTAGGTAGATGTTTATATGAATGCCTCCAAGAGACTCAATTTCTCTAATTGTCTCCAATGAACAATCGCTGCAGCAAACAAAAACTTTATAACCTTTTTCATTAAGATCCTTTATCAAGTCACCCTTAAAATTAATAAGTGTTTGTGGACTATTTGAAATTAAAGCTACTGATAGTTTTTTCATATTTTATGTTTTATTATTTTTTTTTAGCTGAAGGAAAATTATAAAAATTAATAATATTAATGATTTTAATATGCACAATTTGTTATAAAAAGATGTGAATGACTTAAATAAATATTGTTTTGACTCCTGCAACTTTTTTTCTTTAAATAAAGAGTAAGCTATGCTCCAATAACACCAATTAGGCAGTCTGTTGTAATTTATAAACTCTTTTTTATTGACTAATTTAAAAATCTTTTTGTAATATCTTTTGCATTTTGAAGAAGAAGATAATGCGTCAGAACTTTGAAAATAATAACCAAGTACTTTAGAAATATATTTGAATTTATATTTTTTTCTTGCCAACAAAATCCAACTGAGAAAGTCCTCTCCACCAACTATTTCAAGATTTTCATTAAAACCATTGATTGAATTAATTACATCTTTTTTTATAACTACTGAAGAAAGAGGAATAGGATTGCCTTTTTTAATTAAATATTCAAAAGTATTATTACCTGTTCCTCTTGCTTTTATAAGTTTTCTTGAAAAAATATTTGAATCATTCCTCTCTCGCATTATAAGTAAGTGATGATAAATTAAGTCAAAACCTTTTTCTAACTCCTTAACTGAATATTCTAATTTTTCTAATCTCCACCAATCGTCTGAATCTAAAAAAGCTATATATTCTCCCTTTGATTCTGACATTCCCAAATTTCTGCTTTTAGCGACAATACCAGAATTATTTATTTTTAAAATTTTTAATCTTTTATCTTTAATATTATCTAGGATAATATTAGTTTCATCAGTAGAATTATTATCAACAACAATACATTCTAAATTTGAATAAGTTTGATGCAAAACTGAATTAATTGCTCTTTCAACAACTTTTGATCTATTAAATGTGGGTATTACTACGGAGATAAGGGGTTTAAAATTCATTATCTGGTAAACTCTTTTTCACAGAAATCTATTAAATTATCAATTTCTTTTATAAATTCAATCTCCAAATTAAATTTTGGCTGGTTATAAATTGACTTATATTTTGTTTCTGGTAATTCATTTTTTTTGGAATTACAAATCACTTCAAAGTTTTTGTTTTTATTTTTAAATATCCTTTTTTGAATTAAGTTCGCTATCTGAATTAAAGTGTAAGTTTTCTGAGAGACAGAATTGCATATTTGAAAATAACCGTAATCTGAATTTTTTAAAATTTGATCCTCTATTAATAAATTTAGAACATTCATGGGTAAAAAATCTCTGTTTATTAAAGGGTTAGAATTAATAACTAATTGGTTTTCTAAAAAAGCATTTTTTGTTAAATTATTTATAAAAAGATCCCAACAATTAGACTTTTTATTTTCATTAAATCCGAATACATTAGATAGTCTTAATATTCTGAATTTTGTTTTCTTCAAATGACTTAAATTTAGAAGTTGCTCTTCAGCAAATATTTTGCTCTTAGAATAAACATTATTATCCTCTATAGGTGAAAATTCATCTATTTCGTGTCTTTCTTTTTTATATACATGAATTGTTGAAAAAAAAATAAAAAGTTTTACTGAATTTTCAATACAGGCATTACCAAATTCATAAGTTGATAATGAATTAAAACTAAATGCTATTTCGGGATTATTTTGACAATTTTGTGCATTGATTCCGGCAGTATGAATCACAATATCTATATCTTGACACGCATTAGTTAGTGATTTATGAGAGCCCCAATCGATAATTCTCATCTCATTTTCAATTAAATATTTAGGGATATATGTTTCTAATGATCTTGCCCCCAAAACTACATCATGACCTTTTTGTTTTAAATAAATGCCTAATCTAGATCCAATGAAACTTGATATTGAAGAAATAAGTATTTTCACTTTAAATTTATTCTTAATTGAGCCAAGGGGGCGGAGATAAAGTGTTTAATTTTTCTAATAAATCTTTGTCTCTTTTATTATCCATACATTGCCAAAACCCATTATGTTTATATGCCATGAGCTGATTTTGTTCATAAGCATTAACTAATGGCTCTCTTTCTAAGTAGGTATTATCATCTTTGATAAAGTTTAAAAATTTTGGCTCAATAACAAAAAATCCACCGTTTACCCACCCTTGTTTAAGTTGAGGCTTCTCAACAAATGAATCAACCGAATTATTTTGGCTAATTTCTAGTTCCCCGAATCTGGCATTTGGTCTGACAGCCGTTAAGGTAATCATTTTTTTATGGTTCTTATGAAATTTTATTAATTGGTTAATATTCACATTGCTCAATCCATCTCCATAAGTTAGGAGGAAGGATTCATTTCCAATAAACTTTTGAAGTCTTTTTAATCTGCCACCAGTCATTGTATTTAAACCCGTATCCACTAAAGTTAATTCCCAATCTAAAGTAGAGTTTGAACTATGATAAAAAACTTCCCCAGTAGCTAAGTTAATGTCACAGTCTGAATTCAATTGTTTATAGTTCAAGAAATAATCTTTAACAACTTGTGATTTATACCCCAGTGCAATAATGAATTTTTTATGTCCATATTTTGCATAGGTGTTCATGATATGCCAAATGATTGGCTTGTCTCCAACAAAAACCATGGGTTTAGGTACAGAGGATGTATATTCTGCGAGCCTAGTTCCAAATCCACCTGCTAGTATTACTACTTTCATTTATTGTGCACTTCCTTTTATTTCAGATAATGGGATAGAAATCACCTCTTTGGGATCATGTTCTTTTTCCGAGAAGTTAATAATCATGCTTTTCGAGTCTCTCAAGTTTCTAAAACCAAAGTAATAGTTATTTGGAATTTTCAACATCTGATAATTGGACTCTCCTAGAATAAATTCTCCCTCCAAAATTTTGGATTTATTATAAATATTTATTTTAACTTCTCCAATTGGAACGCAAATATTGGAGAAGTTTTTTGTATGTAATTTCCAACCCTTCTGAGATTTTGCATTTAGAAATGAAATGTAAACCTCTCCAAAACCGTCGAAATTAGGATCACTTTTTCTCATTATCCTATAAATATCGCCTGAACAGTTCTTAAAAGTTTTAAGTGGAGTTAACTTAAAAAGTTTCATTATTAGATAGCCCAAATAATATTTTCTTCTTTAGCTAATTCAGTATAATCAAGGATGTTTTGCATAGAAATAGATAAAGTATCTTTTGGGTTTTTACTGTAAGCAAAATACCATTTTGATGTCATCTCAATAGTTTTATCGAATGATAATATTGATCTCCAATTTAGTAATGTAAGAGCCTTATCACAATTTAATTTTAATAAACCAGCTTCATGAAAATTACCTTCTGTCTCTGCCTCAATGTAATCAGCATTATTCCAATATTTTTTCATGTTGACTACCAAATCTCTAACAGATTGCAAATTATTAGAATTAGGCCCAAAGTTAAAAGATTCTCCATTAAATCTTTTATGAGAGAAAAGCTCTCCGCCTAAAAATAAGTATCCACTTAAAGGTTCTAAAACGTGTTGCCATGGTCTTGTTGCTGTTGGCCTGCGCAAAATTGCTGTTTCTTTATTCGACCATGCCTTAATACAATCAGGCACAATTCGATCAGGTGCCCAGTCTCCTCCTCCTATAACGTTACCGGCTCTTGTAGAAGATATATTTACAGGGCAGTTTTCTTTTGAAAAAAATGATCTAGTATATGAACTTATTGCAATTTCAGCTGCAGCCTTAGATGAACTATACGGATCCTTACCCCCAAGCTTATCTGTTTCTCTATAACCCCAACACCATTCTAAATTCTCATAACATTTATCACTGGTTATGAAAATTGCGGAACATTTATGTTCAATTTTTTTTAAAGCTTCAAGTATGCTTAATGTCCCAATAACATTTGTTTGCCAAGTAGATATACTATTTATATAAGACTTACTTACTATAGCTTGCGCTGCAAGGTGGAAAACAAAGTCAGGTTTATATTTTTTGAAAATTTTATCAACTTTTTCATATTCCTTTATATCTAATCTGATATCTTCTATATTCTGCCATAAATTTAATGAAATAAAGTGAGAAGGTTTTGAAGGTGGATCTAGTGAAATACCGATTACTTTTGCACCAAGTTTTAACAACCAAAGTGCAAGCCATGAACCTTTAAATCCAGTTAAACCTGTCACTATAACTGTTTTATTTTTATAAATTTCTTCAAGTGACATTTGAACTTTAAACCTAATACACTATAACAAAGTAATATATCTTCTTTCTTATTTATTTACTTTTTACAAACTTAATTTAGTATTAATACTTGATAAGTATGCTCATTAAAAATGCTTCTTAGGAGAATACATATTAAATCCCAAACTTTAATATTTATTTTAGACGTATTCAAATTATTAAATAGAAAAAGGAAATATCAACTGATTATTATTATTTTAAGTTTATTATTAGGTGGAATATTTGAAATAATATCTTTAGCTATTTTCTATCCTTTTTTAAACTTTATTAGTGGTAATGAGTCAATTGAAATTAATAGGATTTTTTCTTTTTTAATAACAAATAATCAATATTCTTTTAATTTTATTTTAATTCTTCTGATTTTAAGTTTATTAGTATCATGTTTTTTTAAGATTTTTAATGTTTGGCTTGGATGTAAGTTTTCAGCAAGGATTGGAAACGATATTAGTAAAGAAGCATATAGTAAATCTTTATATAAAGAATATGAAGAATATTTAAATTCTGACTCAAGTAATTTAATAAAAATACTTTCCACTCAAATTGATTTATTTGTGATTGCTGTAAATCAGATTCATAGACTATTCACAGCAATAATTATATCTTTAAGTGTTTTATTAACTCTTTTTGCTCTTAGCCTCAAATTAACTTTTATTTTTATATTGTTGTTAACTGCTTCCTATATACTTATCTCTACATATATAAGACCTTTATTAGTTTCCAATAGTAAGAACATTAATAAATTTAGAACAAGACAAATTGAAAATATACAAATATCATTCGGCTTTATGTTAGATATTTTACTTTCTGGAAATCAGAAAAAATTTATAAAAAAATATATGTTTAATGATATAAAACTTAGAGACTCTATCACTCAAAATAAATTTTTAAGTCAAATACCAAGATATTCAATAGAAACTTTAGCTTTAATTATAATCAGTTTAACTTTAACTATTATTTTTAACTCAAAAATTAATATTTTAAATCTTATACCTTTTATAGGTGTTTTCGGAATAGGAACACAGAAATTAATGCCAATAATTCAACAGATATATTTAGGATGGGCTAATTTAAGAGCCAATTCTGCAGATTTAGAATCGGTATTGAACCTTATAAATGAAAATAGAAAATTTGAAGATAAATTAAAATTTCCTGTAAAAAATCAAATTGATAATTTTATTTTTAATGATTTTATATCTTTTGAAAATGTTAGATATTCTTTCCCATCTAGTGAAAAAAATGTTATTCGAGATTTTGATTTAAAAATAAATAAGGGAGAAAAACTTGGAATAATAGGAAAAACTGGCAATGGGAAGTCAACTTTTATTAATTTATTTATAGGCCTTCTTAAACCTAAATCTGGAAGAATAATTATTGATGGAGTAATTTTACATAAGTCAAATGATAATTTACTTTTTAACTGGAGAAAGTCAGTTAGTTTAGTTTCGCAAAATATATATTTATCAAATAATACAATTGCAGAAAATATTGCTTTTGGTTATGAGTTAAATGATATTGATTATGAGTTATTGAGAGAAGTTTCCGAAAAATCTCAGATATTAGATTTTATTAATAAAAATGATTTAAAATTTGAATCTAGATTAGGTGAAAGAGGTATTAATTTAAGCGGTGGTCAAAAACAAAGAATTGCTATTGCAAGAGCTTTGTACAAAAAGAGTAAAGTTATAATTTTTGATGAAGCGACAAGTGCTCTTGATATAAAAACTGAAAATAAAATTTTAAGCGAGATTTTCTCTATGCAATCTGATATTACAATGATATTTGTTGCGCATAGATTATCAACATTAAGAAACTGTGATAGGGTTATAGAAATTGAAAATGGATCAGTAAAAAATAATTACTCAAAAGAAAAGTTTAAAGAATTAATAATTTAGTAAGCAATAAAATTTTATTAAATAAAGTGAAAAAATTTTATTTTAATGATTTTCTTTTAATATCCTAGTTAAGACATATTCAATTTTTAAAAGAAAATAAATAAATGGATTTCTACTCCAATAATCATGAATCAAATTAGTAACGAGACATATTTAAAAGGTCTAGTCTCTATTATCATTCGTTCAAAAAATGAAGAAAAATGGATTACTCAAACATTGAGATCTGTTTTTTCGCAAAACTATAAAAATTTTGAAGTAATATTAGTAGATAATTCATCAAAAGATAAAACTGTTCCAAAAGCAAAATTATTTCCAATAAAGGTAATTTCGATTGATCAATTTTTACCCGGTAAAGCAATTAACGATGGCATAAATGCCTCTAATGGTGAATTTATAGTAATCCTTTCGGCCCATTGCATTCCGACTAATCAAAATTGGTTAGAAAATTTAATAAAACCTCTTGGTGGGAAAGATATTGCAGGAGTCTATGGTAGGCAACAACCTCTTCCCTACAGTAGTGATCTTGATAAAAGAGATTTGATAACTATCTTCGGATTGGATAGAAAAATACAAATTAAGGACTCTTATTTTCATAATGCTAATAGTGCTTTAAGAAGATCATTCTGGGAAAAATATAAATTTGATGAGTCAGTAACAAATATTGAAGATAGGGTTTGGGGATCAAAGGTTATAAAAGATGGTTATAAAATTATTTATGAACCATCAGCAAGTGTATTTCATTATCATGGAGTTAATCAAGATTTAAATAAATCAAGAGCCAAAAATATAGTTAAAATTTTAGAAAATTTAGATGATTTTTCTAAAAATAATAATTATGTGAATAAGCAAATTGAAAATATGAATAACGTAGCAATAATTCCAATAAAAGGAAAATCTCTCAAATTTAATAAAAAATATCTTCTTGAATACACCTTGGAAAATATAATCAATTCAAAATTTATAAAACATATTGTCGTGTCTTCGGATGAACCTGAGAATAAAAAAATAACAGATAAATATGATCAAGTAATTTTTTATAAAAGACCGGATAGTCTTTCCTTTGATTACATAGATATTGCTCAAGTAATAACAAATACGTTAGATAATTTAGAATTAAAAATTGGTTTCGCAGATCTTGTTGTTGTATTAGAAGAGGTATATCCTTTTAGAGAAAAAGAATTGATAGATAATATGATTAAGACAATTGTAGACAAAGGTTTAGATACTTTGCTTGCAGGAAAACATGAAAGAAGAGGTCTCATTATAAAAGAAAATGACCAACTAGAAATTTTAAATGAAGGATTTATGCCTGCTAAATTTAAAGATAAAGAAACAATTATTGGTCTATATGGTCTATGTCTTATTTCTCATCCTGAGTTTTTTAGGGAAAATAGTATTTTTTCTAAAAAATTTGGTTATTTCCCTATAGAAAATAATATTTCAACTTTAATCATTAATGAGAAGAGTTTAGGAGATAACCATTTTGATATATTATTGAATAACTGGATCTTTAATTAAATAGTTGATAATGCAAAAAAAAATTAATATTGGAATAATAGGCGCGGGAAATGTAGCAAAACATTATTTAAAAATTTTCAATAAAGGTACTCTTGAAAATTATTCAATTAAATCAGTTTGTGATCTTAATATAAAATCTGCAAAAACACTTTCTGAAGAGATTGGCTGCAGATATTTTGGATCAATAGAAGAAATGTTATCCGAAGTTAATTTAGACTTAGCATTAGTATTGACTCCATCTGGCCATCACTATAAACATGCAAAATTATGCTTAGAAAATAATATTAATGTTTTGGTAGAAAAGCCTGTATCAAATTTCCCTGCCCAAGCTCAGGAACTTGAAAAGATTGCAAAATCAAAGAATAAATTAATTGCTGTCGCTTTTCAAAATAGATTGAATCCTTCGATAGCTGCTTTAAAAAAAGCAATAGATAGAGATAGACTAGGAAAAATTGTTACTTCAACAATAAGAATTAGATGGTGCAGATATCAGAATTACTACAACGATGACTGGCATGGTACTTGGGCTCTTGATGGAGGTGTTATTAATCAACAAGCAATACATCACATAGACGTTTTAAATTGGTTAATTGGACCAATAGAGAAAGTATGTTCACTAGCTGGTAATCAATTAAATAAATTGGAAGCAGAAGATACTTTAGTAGCAATAATGAAATTTAAAAATGGAGCTCTTGGTACTATAGAGGCAACTACTGCTGCTAGACCAAAAGATTATGAGGCCTCGCTTTCAGTAGTAGGAGAAAAAGGTTTGGTTGTTATCGGCGGCATAGCTCTCAATAAAATTGAAATGTGGAACTTTGTTGATCCTATTCCTGAAGATAAATTTATACCTGATGAATGTTCGGTTGATGTCCCTTCTGGATATGGCTTGAGTCATGAAAAATTGCTGGAAATTGTTATCAATAATCTTTCTAAAAATTCAAATAAGTCACCTGTAGAGATTAAGGGATGTATAGAAACATGTGAATTAATACATGCACTGTATAGCAGTAATGAAAAAAATAATTGGGTTTATTTAAAAGATAAACCATTATCAAATCTCTTAGGAAGATAAAAAATGTCAATAGAAAATAAATTTCCTGGTAAAGATATTACTAAGGAAGATATTGAAACTAAATTTCCTCTGGTCGCAAAAAAAAATAAAGATCACAAGTCTGTATTTAATATTGCAGGAGTAGAATTTGGAGGGTCTAAAATACCAGTTTTCGCAGGTCCAAATATGGTTGAATCAGAATCTTTGATAATGGATATCGCTTATAACGTTAAGAAGATTGGGGCTGATTTCTTGCGAGGTGGTGCATTCAAACCGCTTACTTTTCCCTATAGAAGTGAAAAATATACTGAGTCTAGAGAAGAGGGCATAAAATGGTTGTCAAAGGCAAGAAAAGAGCATGGAATACCAATAATTACAGAAGTGATGGAAGAAAAATATATAGATCTTATCTCTGAAGAAGCCGATATTCTACAAATTGGATCAAGAAATATGCAAAACTATCCTTTTTTAACCGCATGTGCTAAAACTAAAAAACCATTGATGTTAAAAAGACATTACGGAGCATCTTTAAGGGACTGGTTAGGTGCTGCAGAGTATCTTCTTTATGAAGGAAATAATAAAGTAATCCTATGTGAAAGAGGTGTAGTTGCCCCTCATACACATAGATCTACTTCAAGATTTTTGTTAGACCTTCAAGTAGTTCCTGCGGCTAAAGAAATTACTCATCTTCCAGTAGTTGTAGATCCTTCTCATGCAACATTTTGGAGGCCTTGGGTTCATTCAATGAGCTTGGCTTCAGTGGCTTCCGGAGCAGATGGAGTAATGTTAGAAGTTCACCCCGATCCACCTAATGCAGCAGTGGATCCCCTACAACCGATTGATTTCGATGAGTTAAAGACATTAATGGAAGGAATGGATAATATCGCTAAAGTACTTGGTAGAAATATATTTTAATTTCTTTTTTTATTTAAAATAATTCATTTATAATATAAATTGTTTTGAAATTTTATGCGCGAATTAAACGACTTGATATTGAATTCGACTGAAATAATAGAAGGACAAAAATTTGCTGGAATAATAGGTTCAAACCCCTCTAAAGGAGCAAGATCTCCAAAATTATGGAATGCTGCATATAAAGTTTTTGATGAAGATATTAAGATGCATCCTTTGGACGTTTCAATCGAAAAAGTTGAAAACTTAATAAGTTTTTTGCGAAATTGTGATGATTATGTTGGGGGTGCTATTGCAGCTCCATTTAAAACCAAAATTGCTTCTTTATTAGAAAAAAATTTAACTAAGGAGGCTCAAGAAATTGGTGCTATTAATTGTCTTTATAGAGATCAAGATGGTGAATTGATGGGAACAAATACCGATGGCGAAGCAGCTTTAAAATGTTTACAAAAATGTTTAGGAGAAATAAACAATAAAAATATACTTATGATGGGTTTTGGAGGTGTGGGCAAGGCAGTCTCAGCTTATATTTCTAAGGTTTTAGATAATAAATCTAAGTTTTTTATAGCAACAAGAAAGAGTGTAGATATTAATTATGATTTATTAAATAATGACAAATTTTTTATAAGCTTTAACGATATCAAAGATCATATTAGTTCGATTGATATATTAATTAATTGCACTTCAGTTGGATGGAGTAATCAAGAAGATTTGTGCCCAATAAGTATAGGTGATTTAAAACTTTTAAAAAAAGATTGCTTAGTTTTTGATGTTATTTATCAACCCTTAGAGACTGTGCTAATTAAAAATGCAAAGTCTATCGGTCTTCAAACTATGAATGGTTTAGAAATGAATAAAGAGCAAGCTGTTTTAGCTTTTCAGTATGCTTCTAATAAACTTGTAAATACTGATAAAAAGTTGAGATTATTGAGGGAAGCGATGTCAAATGTCCAATAGTAAACATAATATTACTCATTTGGTAAAATTTATTTATTATTGATCCATCTGTAAAAACTATTATGGAAATTGATAAAAAAGAATTGAATCAGTTTATTGATGCTGGAGAAAATATCAAAGCTAATTTATCCTCTTGGACTTTCGAGGGAATATCAAATAATTTCGATGTACATATTTCAAATAGTGTTCCACTTTATTTTGAAGCTAATCAAATTGTCATTGGACTTACTGATTACTTTATAAATAAAAATTCTCAGATTTTAGATATTGGCTCATCTACCGGTACCTTATCATTAGGTATTTCACAAAGACATAAAAAAAAGGATAACATAACCTTTATTTTAGTAGATGAAATAAAAGATATGATATCAAAATCTCGTAATAAGATTAAGGAGGAAAATAAAAATCCATCTCATAAATTTATTTTCAATTGCTTAAATTTAGAAGAATTTAAATTTCCTTCAAACCTCGATATTGTTACTTCAATGTATACAATTCAATTTTTATCACCTTCAATAAGGCAAGAAATATTTAATAGAATTTATCAATCTTTAAATTGGGGGGGTGCCTTTTTCTTTTTTGAGAAAACCAATGGAAATGATGCAAGGTTCCATGATATGTTAATTCAAAATTATGAAGATTTTAAAATCAAAAATGGTTATTCAATAAACGAAATAAAAGCAAAACAGTTATCTCTTAGAGGGGTATTAAAACCTTTCTCTTCAAGAGGAAATCATGACTTATTGAAAAGATCGGGATTCGAGGATATTCAAATAATTTTTCGATACGGATTATTTGAGGGAATTTTAGCGATAAAGTAAGCTCCTTAATTTTTACTTTTTTACTCTCTCTAGTCTTATAGCTACTGATTCATATTGGCAAGCGGTACTTAGTCTAGAAGTCTCATTTATTAGTCTTTCGTTTCCTTGCTTCCATGGATATTCATAGAATAAATTTGGCCTGCAAGATTCATTGTTCATAATCTCTTGCGGTATTTTTTCTATTCTGTTTACACAATAAAATAAAGAATTATTTTTAGAAATCCTTTCAATTAAATTAAAATAGAAATTTATTTGTTCACTAGTCATCTCTTGGAAAGATGTTGTATTAATTGAGAGGTCTACAGTATTAGAATTAATAAGATTTGCTTGAGAAGGAGTAAGGAATATGAAGTTCGTATAATTATCTTTTTTTCTATTAATAATTTTTTCAATATCTATGTTTGAAGTAATTGAATGTGGAAGAGTAATATTAATTTTTAAATCACAATTATAAAGGTAACAGAAAGCATTCATTAGAGTGCTTGGCAAATCTATCATGAAGAAAGTTTTAGGTTTATATGTTTGTGTGATAATGCTTGCCAATAGTCCATTACCACCTCCAATATCAAGAAATATTTGATTTTCGTTGGATTTAATATATGGCTGTAAAAGATTGTAATTATAGTAGTGCATTACTACCTTACCATCCATTTTCATTCTTGATAATTGTGCATAATGTTTATAAATTTCTTTATAACTTTTAAAGACTCCCTTATATTTTTTAAGTTCAAGGTGATTAACTCTGTATGGAGAAATATGAGGCTTAATTATTGGATCATGATTCATTACAGCATCAAAACCGTCCCTTAATGATAATTGCCTTATTTTAAAAGAATTTAAAAATCTTTTGGATCTTGAAAAAATGAATTTTTTAAGTTTTTTGAAGATAAGTTTAGGTTTTTTATCATTAATTAGTTTAAATAAAGTATTTAAAAAAACTTTGAATTTATTCTGGTAAAGTCTTGAGCCTCCAGTCCCACCACCAGATATAATTTCATTTTTTTTATTAAAATCTAGGGACATAGATTCTGAGTAGAATTTCCAGTAGTTTGAAGATTCTTCAAAATTAATTTTAAAAATATGGGATTCTCTAAATTCTTTTAAATATTTTTGCCTTTGCTTTGAAAGATACATTTAATAGTTATTTTCCAATTAAGAAATAATAACATAAACCAAAAATTTCCTTAATCAATATTTTAAAAAGGATGATTACTATTCAGTAAGTAAATCATAGTTATCTTTCTCAATACTTAAAAATATTAAGCAATAAAGAATCAATTATTTCGGTTAAAAATCGGCACAAATTACTGTATATTGTTAGAGGAAAGAGAAGTTAATGAATCAAACAAAATATAAGAAATTTTTAATAACTGGCGGGACAGGAAGCTTTGGGAATGCCTTTGTAAAATATATTTTGGACAATTTTAAGGATATAGAAAGATTAGTAATTTTTAGTCGAGATGAATTGAAGCAATGGGAAATGTTAAGAAAATTTCCAAATCATTTATACCCTCAATTACGCTTTTTTCTTGGAGATATTAGAGATAAAGAGAGATTAAAGTTAGCATTAGAGGGCATAGATGTTGTTATTCATGCAGCTGCTTTAAAGCAAGTTCCTGCCGCAGAATATAATCCCATTGAATTTATAAAAACTAATGTTCTTGGATCAGAGAATTTGATAAGCGCTACACTTGAATCTAACGTTAAAAGGGTAATAGCTTTAAGTACTGATAAAGCTGCAGCCCCTATTAATTTATATGGGGCATCGAAATTATGCTCAGACAAGCTTTTCATTGCTGCAAATAATATAAAAGGTAATAGAGATTTAAGCTTTTCTATTGTGAGGTATGGAAACGTTATGGGATCTCGAGGGTCTGTTATTCCATTTTTCTTGAAAGAGGTTAAAAAAGGTTTTTTGCCAATTACAGATAAAAATATGACCAGATTCAATATTTCATTAATTGACGGAGTTAAGATGGTTTTATGGTCATTAGAAAATATGTTAGGAGGTGAGATCTTTGTTCCTAAAATACCTAGTTATAAAATCTTAGATTTAGCAGATGCTATTGGACCAAATGTTGAAAGAAAAATTACAGGTGTTAGGCCTGGTGAAAAAATTCATGAAGAAATGATAACTAGTGCTGATAGTTTCTCATCTTTTGATTTGGGAAAATATTATTCTATTTTTCCTAGTGATGGTTCTCTTGAAGAAAAATATAAATCATTGGGTATAAAAATAATGAGACTACAGAGTGGATTCTCTTATAATTCTGGAACTAATAATAATTTTTTATCCATTGATGAATTAAGAAATCTTATAAGATTAAATGTAGACCCAGATTTCGAGCCGATTTGAAGAAATTTATCCCATACGGCAAACATTTTATCGATGAGGATGATATCCAGAATGTTGTTGATGTTTTGAGAAGTAAAAATATCGCCCAAGGGGAAACTACCCCTCTGTTTGAAAACGAAGTAAAAAAATTTGTAAATGTTAAATATGCTTTAGCAGTAAATAGTGCAACAAGTGCTCTTCATTTAGCTTGTTTAGCTCTAGGCCTTAAAAAAAATGATATTGTTTGGTCCTCACCCACAACATTTGTATCATCTCTTAATTGCGCTCGCTTTTGTGGAGCAAAAGTTGATTTTGTTGATATAGATCCCTCTACTGGTTTAATGAATATTGATCTATTAGAAAAGAAATTATTTTTAGCAAGTAAAAATAATCTGTTACCAAAGATTCTTATTCCTGTTCATCTAGCCGGAACTAGTTGTGATATGAGAAGAATAAAAGAGCTAAGCGAAGAATATAACTTTTCAATAATAGAGGATGCAAGCCATGCTATAGGCGGTAGTTATGAAAATTATAAAGTTGGTTCATGTAAATATAGTGATATTACAGTTTTTAGTTTTCATCCAGTAAAAATTATTACTACAGGTGAGGGAGGTATGGCAACTACTAATCAAAAAATGCTAGCAGAAAGAATGAGAGATCTTAGCACGCATGGAATTATTAAGGATAGTTCTCGATTTATTAGCAAATCATCTTGTCCATGGTTTTATGAGCAACAGTATTTAGGCTTTAATTACAGAATTACTGATATACAGTCATCTTTAGGATTAAGCCAACTTAGCAAACTTTCAAGATTTGTAAAAAAAAGAAATGAAATTTTCTATATATATTCAGATTTATTGAGAGATCAACCTATAAGCATTCTCGAAATCCCCAAAAATGTTTATTCTGCTCTGCATCTAATGATAATTAGACTAAATAATAGTGATGAAGAATTTCATAGAAGTGTTTTTAAAGAATTAAGAAATCATGATATTGGTGTCCAGTTGCATTACTTACCAGTTCATTTACAACCTTATTATAAAAACCTTGGATTTAAAGTTGGTGATTTCCCCAATGCAGAGTTTTATGCAAAGAATGCTATTAGTTTGCCTATATATCCTGCACTCAAACTAGAAGAAATAAATTATATAGTTGAAGTTCTCAAAAATCTTTTGAGAATATGAAACCATCTATTTGTTTAGGAACCGCTCAATTTGGTTTGGATTATGGAGTTACTAATACTATTGGCAAATTAAGTATGGATTGTATCGAGGGCATTCTTTATAAGGCGCAAACAGAAAAAATAAACTTTATTGATACTGCCTCTGCTTACGGCGATGCCGAAAAAAAAATAGGTAAATTATTGCAAGGAAATAACTTCAAGATTTTCAGTAAATATCCCGAGCTAAAAAATAAGGCTGTTATAAGTAGAGCTGATATTAATGCTCTAGAATTAAAATTTTTTAGATCCCTGAAAGATTTGAAAATCGATAAATTCGATACTTACTTTATTCACAACACAAATGATTTAAGGAAAGATGGCAGTGGTTTACTTAAAGATTGGTTGATAAGTTTAAAGGATAGAAATTTAGTAGGAAAAATTGGCTGCTCTATTTATAATTCTGCTGATTTAAATTCAATACCAAATGAACTCCTCGAGGTAGTCCAATTACCTCTCTCTATTTATAATCAAACTTTATTAAAAGACGGAACTATTAGTAATCTAAAAGAAAACAATAAATTAGTTTATGTAAGAAGTCTTTTTGTGCAGGGTTTATTGCTTTCTGATATATCTTCTTGGCCACCTTGGTTTAGAGAAGAGGAAAAAAATCACCATAATGCATTTTTGAATTTTGCAAAAGATAATAAGCTTAGCATGATTGAATTATGCTTAGACTTCGCTAAGAAAATTGCTGAAATAGATATAATTATTCTTGGATTTACGAGTATTGAAGAGTTAGTAGAGGTCTCTTCAATATGGAAAAATGACAAGAAGAAGATTAATTGTGACTATAAAAAATGGCATGTAAAAAATCAAAAATACTTAGATCCAAGAAATTGGCCAATAAAGTAACTTAATAGTCATTTGATATAATTTATAATAAATAATTTAAGGATTTATGTCAGCACCCTTTTCCAACAAAATGAGGCGCTGCATAAAATGCTTATTGCCTGAAACTCACGAAACCATCGGGTTTGATAATAGTGGTTTATGTAACATTTGCTCTGCAATTGAGAACAAATCATATATTAATTGGGAAAGTAGGTTGAAAGATCTTGATAAATTAATTCAAGAATATAGGGGTAAGTATAATTATGATTGTATTATTCCATTTAGTGGAGGGAAAGATAGTACTTGGACATTATATTATTTAAAGAAAAGATATCCAGAAATCAGACCTTTAGTTGTTAGATTTAACCACGGCTTTTTGAGGCCTTTATTAAAAGAAAATTGCGATAAGGTTTTCAGAAAACTAGGAGTCGATGTTCATGATTTCACTCCAAATTGGAATATAGTAAAAAGATTGATGCTTCAATCTTTATTAGAAAAAGGTGATTTCTGTTGGCATTGTCATACTGGAATTTTTGCTTATCCTATGCAGGTCGCTATTAAAGAAAAAGTTCCTCTTATATTTTGGGGTGAGCCTTCCGCAGAATATACAGCTTACTATAGTTATGATTCGCCTGAAGAGGTAGATGAAGAGAGATTTAATAGATATATAAATCTTGGAATATCAGCTGATGATATGCTTATTAGGCTAGATGGAATTTTAGAAGATAGAGACGTTGAACCATTTAGATATCCATCTATAAGGGATTTAAGAAATCTTAATTACAGATCAGTATGCCTTGGTAGTTACATACCTTGGGATGTAAAGAAACAAGTAGAAATAATTAAGGAGGATCTTGGTTGGAAAGGAGATGTTGTTGAAAATGTCCCAGAAGATTATGATTATGAAAAAATTGAATGCTGGATGCAAGGTGTGAGGGACTATATTAAATATCTTAAAAGAGGTTACAGCAGACCTTCCCATTTAAGTGCTATTGATCTAAGAAATAAAAGGATTTCAAAAGAGGATGCCATAGAACAAATTAAAAAGTTTGAAGGTAAAAAGCCTCACAGTCTTTATATTTTTTTAGATTATATTGGAATATCAGAAGAAGAATTTAACAATATAGTAAAATCTCATGTTGTTTCCCCCTGGGAACCAAATATTGAGGAACTAGAAATTGGAAAAAAAACAGCTGATTATGATAAATGGTTAAAAGGTAATGGATTAAATAGAGAAGAATCTGATTTACAAATAAAAAACTTTAATTTAAATTGTTCTACTTGCGACTCAAACAATAGTTGTCAATGAATCTGGCAGAAAAAAAAATACTTATAGTCGACTTGGGCTTGGGCAATTTAGGATCTGTTATCTCTGCGGTTACAAGGTTGGGATTTAATTATGAAAAATTAAAATACCCACCAGAAAATGAAATTAATAATGCTTATACTCATTTGATTCTTCCTGGAGTTGGCTCTTTTGATAAAGGCATGTTGTCTTTAGAACAAAGCGGATTTAAAGAATGGATACCTAATTTCTGGGTTAAAAATAAGAAGCCTCTACTAGGCATATGTCTGGGGATGCAACTTTTGGCAACTAATGGCAATGAAGGTGCTAGAGACTCCCAATTAATAGAGGGTCTAGATTTAATTCCTGGAGAAATAAGAAAAATTACTAATGATAAGAATACTTTACTTCCGCACGTAGGTTGGAATGAGGTTTGTATGGAGAACTCTGAAGAATTTATTTTTAATGATATTCCTAATAGAGGTGATTTTTATTTTGTTCATAGTTATGCATTTAATGCAAAGAATTCAGGAAATATTCTTGCCAAAACAAAATATGGTAAATCTTTTTGTTCAGCAATTAAGAAAAATTTATGTTTTGGAGTTCAATTTCATCCTGAGAAAAGTCAAAAATTGGGCAATTTACTATTAAAGAATTTTTTTAATTTGTAAAATGTTAAAAAAAAGATTAATACCTAAACTTCAACTTAATTTTAAAGAAACTATTAGAGGATTTAAACCAATTCTAGTCTTAACAAGACAATTTAATAATCCTAGAGCCATTGGCTCACCTTTATCTCAAGCGAAAATATATGAAGCACAATTAGCTGATGAATTGTTTTTGTTGGATTTAACTAGAAATGAAAGTAGTTGGGAGCCTTTTTTATCAATTTTAGAAGAAATATCTTTTGAACTAGCTACTCCTCTAAGTGCAGGAGGGGGGATAAATAGTTTTGAGCAAGTGCAAGAATTACTGGAAAGGGGTGCAGATAAGGTTATCCTTAATTCAGGAGCCATTAAAAAACCTGAATTAATTGATAAGGTTTCCAATACTTATGGTTCACAATGTGTTGTTGTATGTATTGATTATAAGTCTGATCCTGATAGTCACATAAAAAAAGTGTTCATCAATTCAGGTAAAGAGTACACGAATTATGAACCATTAGAATGGGCAAGAGAAGCTGTTAATAGAGGTGCGGGTGAAATATTATTAAATTCTATTGATAATGATGGGATGGGGAATGGGTTGGATTTAGAAATTACCAAAAATGTAAGTGCTAAAATACCAGTACCTCTTATTATTTCAGGAGGTTGCGGATTATCAAAACATTTTGTGGAGGGATATTTTTCTGGGGCTTCTGCAGTTTCTGCGGGAACTTTTTTCTGTCAAAGAGATCAAAATCCTATGCAATGTCGATCACAAATTAGTAATGCTGGGGTTTCTATAAGAATGGGTTTTTAAGTATGAACTTTTCTGATGGAATTTATATAAAAAAAATTATAGAGGAACTTTATCCTTTTAATTATTCAATTACAGGAAATGAAGCTCTAAAAGCGGAATCTGTCTATAAAAGATTACTAAACTTTGAAATTCATAAATTTGAATCTGGTAGTGAATTAAATGGTTGGCAGATACCCGAAGGATGGGATGTAATTGAGGCAAAGCTTAAATTTAAAAATAACACTATTTATGATTGTTTAAAGGATAGCCAACTTGGATGTGCTTATTTATCCCCTTCTTTTAGTGGAAAAGTTCCCTATAAAGAGCTGCTAAATCATTTATCTTGGAGGGAAGATTTACCAGATGCAATTGTTTATGATTGGACAAGACTTTATAGACAGGGTATAAAAAAATGGGGGCTTTCAGTCCCATGGAAAAGACTTGAGAAGTTTGATAAAAATGATGTTGAGGTTTCTATAAAAACTAAAAAATATTTTTCACATATGAATGTTTACGATTTTCTTTTAAAAGGAGAATCCAAAAAAGAATTTATAATAAATGCGCATAATTGTCATCCTTATCAGGCTAATGATGATTTATCAGGCTGCGCTTTGGGGATATCTTTTTTACAGTATTTAAGCAATATTCCAAAAAGGAAATATTCATATAGATTACTTATAGGTCCTGAACTTTTTGCGCCTATGTTTTGGCTGGATAAATTAAGTGAAATTCAAATTAAAAATATTAAGGGTTGCTTGCTTTTAAAGTCTATTGGAAATAATTCAGAAATTAAAATTCAAAATAGTTTTTATGGAAATTCTTATTTGGATAAAATTTTAAGTATTTCATCAAAAAATAGTAATAATCCATCTTTCTATCCATATAGAACTTATTACGGTAATGATGAAACAGTATTTGAAGCTCCAGGTTTTGAAATTCCTTCTATAACATTAACTAGATTTCCTTTCGAAGAATATCATACGCATCTTGATAATTTAAATAATATTTCACTTTCATCTTTGGAAGAAACATTTAATATTTTAAAAGAAACTTTTTATATATTAGAAAATGATTCTTTTGTGACATCAAGTTGTAATGGCCTTTATTGCTTATCTAATCCAAAATATGATTTATATAAAAATGCGAGTGAACCTGGAATAAGTAATCAAGGAAATTCTGAAATTTCTAAATGTTGGAATCTTTTGATGAATTGTCTTCCTAGAAGATTATCTCAAGGAATATCTATTGCTGACCTTTCTACTCTTTATTCAATACCTTTTAAAGAACTTCTGGAATATTTGAACAAATGGAGAGAAAAAGGTTTGGCAACTTTTAATAAAATAAAAATTTAAAATGGACAGACTACCTCAAACAATAAAACCAATTTATGGAAAGCTGATTTACTTAAGAGAATTAGATATTGATGATGTTAAAGAAAGTTATGTAAATTGGTTGAATGATAAAGAAATTAATGTTTTTTTAGAATCAAGACATTCTTCTCATACAAAAGAATCAACATCTATTTTTGTCCAGAATTGTAGAACTAGTAATAAAGATATATTATTTGGAATTTTTATAAATGAAAATAATAAACATATTGGAAATATTAAATTAGGAGATATCGACTGGCAAAATAAAAATGCGAATGTTGGGATTCTTATTGGATCTAAAGAATATTGGGGCAAAGGTATTGGAAGTCAAGCAATAGAATTAATTACGAGGTTAGGGTTTGAGTCCCTAAAATTATCAAGTCTTTGTGCAGGTTGCTATGAAGAAAATATTGGCTCCAAAAAGGCTTTTTTAAAGGCAGGATGGTTTGTTAGGGGTGTTTTACCAAATTGGAGAATTAATAATTTAGGGTTTCTAACTAACGAAATTTTTCTTTCTATAACTAAGGATGAAATTTTATTTTTTGAAAATTCAATTCAAAAAATTACTTTAATTGGAGCAGGAGAAATATTGATAAGTACAGCTAAGTATTTGATTTCTAAAGGAAAAGAATTATTAGTTATTTTAGCCCCAAGACATGCTAGTAATGATTTTATTAATCTTTTAAAAGAATTAAAAATCGAAATAATTATTTCTGAAGAAGTTAATAATGAAGAAAAAGTTATGGAATTTCTAAAAAAATATAATGATTTATGCCTTTGCTTTGGACCGGCTTGGATCTTTAATCAAGAAATTATAAAAATATTTAGAAATAAAATTTTTAATTATAATGGTATACCTTTACCAAATTATCTTGGAGGAGCACACTATACATGGCAAATCTTAAATAAAGATTTCCAAGGAGGTGCTTACATTCAGCAAATTACGGAAAATATTGATAGAGGGCCAATAGTGGCATCATTTAAATATCAAATAAAACAGGAAAATAAAAAACCAATTGGTTTTGAAAAAATTAATATAGAAGAAGGATTTAAGTTAATAAAGAAATTTTTTGAAAAAAACCTTTTTGAAGATAATTTTTTAAAAACAAATAATCAACAGATTTCATGGGACCAATTATCTTACTTCCCTAGACTTAATACAAAAAAAAATGGCTGGATAAACTGGAATTGGGAAGGTTCGGATATTGAGTCCTTTTGTAATGCTTTTGATGATCCATATCCAGGGGCAAGAACACTCTTAGAAGATAAAGTTTTAATTCTAAAGAAAGTAAGCTTCATTGAAAATAAAAACATACATCCTTTCTGTGCTGGGATAATAACGAGGATAAATCGGAAAAATGATGAATTGTTTATTGCGGTAAAGGGAGGAACCTTAAGGGTAGAAAGAATATTGGATCAGGATGGCTCTTTAGTGAAAAATAACTTAAAGCTTGGGAAGCGACTTTATACAAAGATATCTTTACTTGAGAGTTCTTTAGAAGAAGTTAAATATGATTCTATTGGACCTGAAAAAAAATGATAAATAACTTAGCTCTTGTTCAAGCTAGAATGAGTTCGAAGAGATTGCCTGGCAAGGTTATTAAAAAGGTAGATGGAGAACCATTAATTATATTTCTCTTAAAAAGATTACTGCATTCAAAGAAAATTAATCAGATTGTATTAGTAACTTCTAGTGATAAAAGTGATGATGAATTATCAAATATTATTATTGAAAATGGTTTTAAAGTCTTTAGAGGTAGCTTAAATAACGTTCTAAGCAGATTTAATGATTGTGCTCTTATTTATAAAGCAAAAAATATAATTAGAATTACTGGAGATTGTCCATTAATAGATCCATTTATAGTTGATGAATTAGTAACCGAATTTGAAAAGGGAGATTGGGATTACTTAACAAATTGTTCTGACGAATTCAATCTTAGTGTTCCAGATGGTTTTGATACGGAAGTTTTCAAATCAAGTGTTCTAAAAATGGCTAATATGAATGCAAAATTAGCTTCGGAAAGGGAACACGTTACGCCATGGTTAAAAACAAAAGAAGCAAACTTGAAATGGAAACATTATATTCATAAACCAAAAAGAGACTTCTTCAGAGTTACTTTGGATTATATTCAGGACTATAAAGTAATAAGCAGCATAATTAAGAATTTTAATAGTATAAATAAAATCTTTACAGTAGATGATGTGATCGAATTCTTAAAAAATAATCCACAAATATCTGAAATTAATAAATCTTTTATTAGAAATGAAGGCTTTATGAATTCCCTTAAAGAGGATAGGATTGTTGACGATTAATTAAAATTTATGGGGAAGGGACAAGATTTCTGGAAAAGAGCAAAAAAAGTTATACCAGGTGGAAATATGCTCTTATCAAAAAGGGCTGAAATTTTCCTTCCTGAATTATGGCCCTCCTATTTTTCTAAAGCAAAAGGTTGTTATATTTGGGATTTAGATGGTAAAAGATTATTGGATATGAATCTTATGGGTGTTGGTACTAATATACTTGGTTATGGAAATAATAAGGTTGATAATGCTGTTAGAAAGAATATCAATTTTGGCAATATAAGTTCTTTGAATTGTATAGAGGAGGTTCTGCTTGCAGAAAAATTAATTGAAATGCATCCATGGGCAAAAATGGCAAAATTCACTAGAACTGGGGGTGAAGCAAACTCTGTAGCTATTAGAATTGCAAGAGCTGCGACAGGAAAAGATAAAGTTGCAGTTTGTGGTTATCATGGTTGGCATGATTGGTATCTTGCTGCGAATCTAAAAGAAAAAAGTCAGCTTAATACTCATCTTCTTCCTGGTTTAGAACCTGTGGGAGTTCCTAAAGAACTTATAAATACTATCTTTACTTTTGAATATAATGATATAGATTCTCTGAATGAAATAGTTAATAATAATGAACTAGCAGCAATAAAAATGGAAGTTGAAAGGAACTTACCTCCAGAAAAAGACTTTCTTAATAAAGTAAAAAAAATATGTCAAGAAAAAAATATTTTATTGATTTTTGATGAATGTACATCCGGATTCAGAGAGACTTATGGTGGATTGCATTTAAAATATGGGATAAATCCTGATTTAGCTATTTTTAGTAAGGCACTTGGTAATGGTTATGCAATATGTTCAATAATTGGTACTGAGTCCGTAATGGAATATGCTCAATCTACTTTTATAAGTAGTACTTTTTGGACAGAACGCATAGGTCCAACTGCTGCTTTAAAAACCTTGGAAGTTATGAAAAATTTAAAAAGTTGGGAAATTATTAGTGAAAAAGGTAAATACATAAAAAGTAAATGGGCAGAAATAGCTAGCAATAATAATTTAAAAATAAATATTTTTGGAATATCCGCACTCCCAAGTTTTATATTTGATTCTCCAAATTTTTTGAAATACAAAACTTTTATAACACAAGAAATGTTAAAGAAGAATTTTTTAGCTTCAAATGCATGTTATTTATCAATTGCACATAAAAAACAATTCATAGACAATTATTTGGATTTACTTAACGATATTTTTTCAAAAATTCATATGATAGAATCAAACGATGAAGATATAGAAGATTATTTGGAATATGGCATATGTCAATCAGGATTTAAGAGATTAAATTGATTAAATGCCTAAAAATGCTATAAAAAAAAATTTAGCTGTACATAAAGTGCTTGATTTGATAAGCCCGAAAAGGTATATAAATTATGGATACTCTAATTCCTTTGAAAGGAAAAATTATGAAAAGCTAATTACTCAATTAACATTAATAATTTTCAGAAAGATTTCAGAAAAGTACGAATTTTTAAAATTTGATAAAAGAGATTATATTTTATTCCCTTTATTATCTAATATTTGTGGATTATGGGCTACCTATATTGTAAATATATACTTTCGGACAAGAGAAATTAGTTTTAAAGATTTAGAAGAAATAAGAAATTCAGGAGAATTAGAAAATTATTTTTATAAATTATATAATGATAACTTTTCTGTAAGTAACTTTAATGATTTAACAACATTACTATTTAAGGATGATGATTTCATACCTATTATCTTTTTTCTACTTTATAGAACTGATTATGCTTATAAAATAAAACAGAAACATGATTCTGGTAAAATTGATATAGGGAATACCTCTAAAATTGATAGGCAATACTTTTTCTCGCAAAATAGATTAAAAAAGTTTTTTATAAATGCTAGAAATATTTTTATATCAGATAGGATTTATGGCTTGAATTTTTTAGAGATATTTGTTGTGAAAATTTTAGTAAACTTTAAAAAAATTAATTTAGATTTTATAGTCTCAGAATCTGTTGATAATTTAAATGAGTTTATCTCAAAAAATATAACTTTAGAAGAAGAGTTTCGAGAATTTTTTTCGGATAAAAAGTTAAATTTGATTTCTGATAATATTTATAATTTACTTCCAAATTTTCTTAAAGTTGATCTTTTGAAGAAAGTTTATAAGTTAGATCAAAGATATAGGAAAATTAGTTTTTTTGATGCATATCAGTTTGATCCTTTTCAATTAAAAAAAATCTTTAAAATACGAATTAATGGAGGAATATCTATTGGTAGTCAGCATGGATCAAGTTACGGATTTGAAAAGAATCATATAAGAAGTTCTTTAAGTGAATACTTTCTAGAAGCTTTTATTTCATCAGGATTTACTAGTAAGCAATATAAAAAGATTATCCCTACATTAGGTTTTTTGCCAGCTGGTTTTGTTTATAGAAATAAGAAAACTAATCCTCTTTTATTAAAACTTTTTAAAAATATAGGGTCTGTTAATTCAATAATGTATATTGAATCTCTTTTTGAACCAAATTTATTATTATCAATTGATAGGAATAACAAAGATATAGCTATTTCAAAATATAGAACTTTTCTCTTGATGAAAGATTTTTTAATGGATCAAGAATTGTTATCGAGTAAAAAAGTAGATCATATATTTATCAAACCATGGCTTTGGAAACAATTTCCTTCTGTATCTTCCGAGTTGTTAGAAAATAATCCTAAATCCTATGATTTGATATATGGGAAAGCTTATAAAAAAATTTCCTTATTCAAAGGCTTGATAATTTTAGATGATATCTCAACAGCTTTTTGCGAGTGTATATTTTTAGAAAAACCTTTTTTGGTTCTTATGGATTCGCATTATGATTATACTCCTTTTGCAAGAGAACTTTTTTGGGATATGGAGAAAAGTGGATATATTACTTTTACAAAGAATGATGCTTATAAAACAATTTTAAATTATTTATCTAATCCAATAGATTTTAAATCTAAACAAATTAGAAAACTTTATCAATTTAAGAAGTATTTTTGTGAAGGAGAATTTTTTAATTTAAGAGAATTTTCTGACTTCTTGATCAATAATATTAATAATTTTAATTTAAAAAAAAATCTTTAAAATAATTATTTATGAATTATTCTAAAAAAAAATATGATATTTTCATTTATGATAAATTTGAAGATATAGATATTGAAATAAATAATAAATTTCAAAAAATAATTATATGGAACGAAACTTTCAATATCAAGATATTTAAATCAAATAATGTTATTTCCTTAAATAAAATAATAGATGAAAATTATTCTTTTTATAAAAATAAATTTCTAGCAATAGTAGATCAAATTGCAGATCTTAAAAATGAAAACTCTTATTTTATAAACAAATTTAAGATTGATAGCAATATAAATTTATGGTGGTCTTCGCCCATTTTTGAAAGGAGTAATATATATAAATCTTACTATATAGATGAAATAATTCGATTATCCGCATTAATCGATTATTTGGAAAAATACTGCATAAAAAAAATATTTATAAAAAATGATAATTATGATTTAGTCAAATCTTTAGATTCATATATTAAAAATAAAAAAGTTTTGCTTTATTGGAAAATTAACTTTCATATAAAAATAATTAATAAAATTAGAAAAGCAATTGATTGTAATAAACTTTATAAGTTATTACTTACGATAATTTATATTATAAGAGAAATTTATTTTTATATCCGTTTTTATGATAGAAGAAGTAAGGAATGGGTAGATTTTAAATCGAAGAATATTTTTGTTACTTATTTATCTAGAGTTAATTTAGAAAATACTTTTGTCAAACCAAATGAGAATAATTATTGGGGTTCTCTACCAAGAAAATTAAAATTTGAAAGAATAACTTCTCAATGGATACATATTCCAATTAATAGTGGAATCAATATTTCTGACTATGTAAATACCATAAAAGCTATTAATAAAAATAATAAAAATTTTAGTATTCACAAAACTATTTATACGTTTGTGAATTTAAAAATCTTTATGAGATCTTTTATTATTTGGTTTAAAATAAGCTTAAAAAATTTCTTTAAAAAGGAATTAATTTTAAATAATATTGAGATTAGATTTGATCTCAATTATTTTTTAAAATCTGATATAAATGATTTTTTATTGGGTAAATCTTTATTTAAATCTATATTTTATCTCCTTTTATTTAAAAAGGCATTCAAAAATTTAGATAAAAATTCTAGATGTTTTTACCTTTGTGAAAATCAATTTTGGGAAAGTTGTTTAAATAATTCTTGGAAATCATTAAACTTAGGTAATACATATGGAGTATTGCATACCATTATTAAGGAGTGGGATTTAAGATATTTTAATCAATATAATTATTCACTAAAATTTAAAAGTTTAAGTTATTCACAACCTGATTTTTATCTTGTTAATAGTAATTATTCGTTGAAAAATTTCACTTCCTCTTTACTCCCAAATCAAGGGATATTATTAGTGGATGCATTAAGATTTGAATATCTAAAGAATATTACAAAAAATACTTTTAATTCAAAAATTAAAAATAAATTTAAAATAGTCGTTATAACAGATTTTATCTATGAATATGCAATTCATCAATTACAGATCATTAACAATTCTAAGTATCTAATTAATTCAAATTTTGAAATTCAAATTAAATTTCATCCAGCAGGCGAAATAAAGAATTTTGAATTTAAGCCACCCAATATATCAATAAGTAAGGAACCTATTTCTAATCTTTTACAACAAAGTGATTTGGCTTTTGTATGTGCTAATTCGGTAACTGCTATTGAAGCATTAACTTATGGAATAAAAACAATAATTTATAACTATCCTTCTTCTCTTGATTATTCTGTTGTTAAAGGAATAAAAAACTTGAAAAATATTTATAATCTGGAAGAGTTTGATAAAGCATTAAAATTTTATTTAGATAACCAATTTTGCGCAGTTAAATTTCCAAGAGAATTCTATTTCAATAAACTGGACGCTTGGATAAAACTCATGCAAAAATAAAGTAATATATTTAAGTTTATCTTGTCTTATATAATTATTTTTTATTATTTAATAAATTTTTTTCTTGTAGGAGCACAACAATTATTATTAGGTCCTTTTGTTTACTTATTGCCATTTACCCTTTCATTAAATCTTTTTTATTTAAAAATTAAAGATAAATATTTATTGATAATTCTAATTTTTACTTTAATTGGAATATTGACTTTATTAATAAAAGGATATCCAATAATTTATATTATAAAAATTATACAATTTTTCTTAGGATCTTTAATTCTTTATATTTTACTTATTGGTATAAGACTAATAAAAAGAAGATATATTATTATTTCATTTTTAAATTGGTGCATAATTGAAAAATTATATTTCTTTTTATTTGATAAATTTCCTCCTTATCTTGAAAGTTATTTCTCTAATATACAGAATATTGAAATCAGATCTGAACTTTCTTCTTCAATTAGCAGATTTGTAGGGCCAACTTTAAATACTTCTATAACTGGCACTTTTTTAGCAGTTATTTTTTTTATGGCAACTTTTGAAAAAGAATCAATATTTATAGAAGATAATAATCTTTCATTTAAAAGTAAAACAAAAATTACAAACCTCATTGCTATATTATCTTTTTCTTTACTGATATTGAGTTTCTCAGGTACTGGATTTATATCTTTCCTGATTTTATTACTCATAAAATCTTATAATTTTATTTTTGGAGTTTTTAAAACTCTTAAAATAAAAAAACTAATTTTTTATTTATTTATCTTATCTCTTATTTTAATTTTTATTCAATTAAGATTTAAAATAATTGACGCTGATCTGCTTTATAGATATTCTTCAGGATACATATCGTTTATTTTTCAAGATAAAATAGATAAAATTGATTGGTACTTTAAAAATTCTACAGATTTTTTATTCGGAATAGATTTTAAAGAATTTAGTATATATAAACTTGAAAATATAGGTGGAGATATTTTGATTTTTTCTTTTATTAGAATTTTTGGTTTTTTCTATTTTATTACTTTTTGGATTTTATGTATGGTTTTATCAAAAGGTTTAAGAATTTATAACGTAGTTTTACTATTAAGTACACTTCATTATGGAACTATATTTACTCTTACAGGGCAACTTTTATTTAGTTCATTGATAATTTCAAACAAATATTATTTAGAAAATAGAAAAAAATATTTCAATTCAAAGCCTCATAAATTGTAAGTCCTTGAAGTAATTGCCCAAAAGGATTTAATATCTCTCCTAAAATCTCACTTGTAATATTAAATGGTGACTTTCCTATATAAATAATGTCTCCCTCTTTTAAGAAAGGATTGTTTTTACTTCCTCTTTTTCTTTTTTTTAGTGATAATTTAAATTTCTCAAGTTCTCCATCCTCATTTAATCTAATAAGATTTATTTTACCTTTTAATACTTTAGCTCCTCCAGAAAGTTCTATTGCATCTTGAACCGTACTTAATCTCGTAACTTTTTTTTCTCCTGGGGATTCAACTCTGCCGCTTACAAATACAGAAATAAACTTTGGATTAAGGTTTGATTTCATCGCCATACTAAATAAACCTAATGTAGGCAATTCTGATTTTTCAATTACTATATAATCTCCATCTCTTAATCTTATATTTTTTTCATAATTGCCAGTTTTTATTACTTCTGCAAAGTTTATTTCTGCTCTTATTTTACCCCCTCCATTAGAGTAAGGGTTATTTCTCGTTATTATGATTTTCTCTATATTGGAGTATTCGGTAATGCCTCCCGCTTTTCTAATAAGATCAAATAATGTTGGAAATTTTTGATATTTATTATTTTGATTATTAAACGAGTTGTTTATATATTTTTGTTTTTGCAATGAATTATTCTTTTCTAAAGAATTTAATATTCCTTTAAATTGTTCATCATTTGTTTTGTTTTGAATAATATTAAGAGTATATAAACCAGGAGATTCTACTTCTCCATAGATATAGGCGTTAATAGGCCTGTATGAATCTATTGCTATTTCAACATTTGGGTTATTAAGTATTTCATCATATTTTTTGTTGAGTAGATTTCTTAATTCATTAATAGTTAAACCTGCTACATAAACTCTATTAAATCTTGGAATATTTATCGTACCATTGATGTCAATTAGAGCATTTGTATTAAGTTCTGGTAGCTCAGGATTTATAATTATTTGAATTTTATCGCCTGTATCTAATATATAATCTAAGTCTTGAGTTTTTTTTAAATAGCTTTTGTCTATTTCATTAGTAATATTTTCTTTTAGATTTGTAAAACTATTATTTTCTTTGGAATTTTCCTTAGCGGATAAATTTAGATTTAAGAAAGCAGATGAAAATAAAGCAAGATAAAATAAAAATTTAAAATTTCTAAATTTAATATCTTTAAAAATTTTCATGATAATATCTTAATTATTATAAAGTAGAATATAGTTTGTATTTATTTCATTTAGAACTAGAAAGTTTTTAATACTTTTGAAATTTGATTTTTTAGACTTACCTAATTCAAATAATAAAATTATAATTTGCTTATTATTGATATTATTTATGTTTTTGTTTATTGGATTTTCAAGTTTAGGAACATTATTTTTAAAATTACTAATGATGCTATTTAGATAAATATTATTAACGTTTTCTTCCTTGATTATAGAGATGGTTTTATTTTTTTCTCCATTTATTTTCCCAATTAGTGTCTTTTTGAATTGATCAATGGATATTCCATTAGTGCTCATATCTAGAAGATATTCATATTTCATAGATTGAGAAGTTATATATTCGTAATCGTATATTTTATCATCGCGGTTCTCCTTTAATTTTGAGAAAATTAAGGCGAAAGATGATCCTAATAATAAACCATAAAAAAGTGCTAATTTCTTACTAGGTTTTATAGGATTTGGGAAAAGTGTTGGATTAGTTATTAATTTCCATCCATCTTGAGATTTTTTATTTTCCAGGGATAGGCTCATTTTTTCAATCTCAAGTTGCTTTAAGGCAAGGTCATTTCTTAAAGTTTCATCAATTAACAATCTATATTCAACTAATAATTGGTCTGGTTTTTTTAAGTTCTCATAATTAATTTGTTTAATTTTCTTCTGTGTTTCTAAATTTTCTATTAGAGAAAGTTTATTTTGTTTCATGAATTCTTTTTTTCTGTTTTTTAAATCAATAATTTTTGAATCATTTGCTTTAAAATATGTACTAAGAATAATTAGTTCTTTATTAATTTTATCAATTTCCAGAACAAAAGGATTATTTAAAACCTCATTATCATTATCTGCATTTATTCTTATAGAGTGATAAGCATAAGCATCATCTTCAGCTTCTACTTTCTCAATATATTTTGTTAATCTTTCGATCTCATTTTCTAAGCTTATTAAGTTATCTCCAAAACTAGATTTTGACTGATTATTAATTTTTAAAAGGGAAGTTTCTGTATTGCTTAATGTGGTTAAATTTGCTTGGTAGTTGGCTGGATCAATTTTGTACTTTGTTGCAAATTCCTTCTCTGCCTTTAAAGAATCTTGAGACTTTATTTTATATTCATCAATAGCTGCATTTATGAAATTTAGGGCATTATTTATGGTTCTCTTTTTTTCTTTAATTAAATAGCTCTTGTAGATATTAGTAATTTTATCAAGAGTTGGTATTACCAAATCCTTATCTTCGTCAAGATAAACTATGTTAAATACTTTTGTATTTTCTTTGATGTTCGTAATAAGATTATCTTTTTGCCAAGATGCAAATCTCCAATTCGAAGTATCTATGCCTCTATCTTTTTTATAATTCTTCACTTCTTCAAATATTGGCATAAGTACTGAAGCACTTTTTAAAATTTCAACTTTAGTTTCTGTATCTTCAGACTGAATCTTTCCTTTTAACAATCTTGAAATATTTGCACTAGATAAATTTGATAGGTTGCTTAAATTTGCAGTCTGTGTACTGTTGTCACTAAGTACAATATCAAATTCTCCTTTCCATTTTGGTGTAACAAAATTACAAATTAATAAAGATAAAGAACCAAAAATTAAATTTATTATTAAGAAAATTTTGCTGTTTCTTTTAATAAGATTGTAAATTAAAACTAAATCTATATTTTCATTTTTTTCAATCTCATTAGGTCGATTAATATCAGAATATTGATCTTTATTCAAAACAGAGCATACCAATAGTTCTATTTTATACTTTTTTATAGTCTTTTGACATAATTAAATTAATATTTTGCTTTAATTGCATAAAATATTTTAAATTTATTAGATAAAAAATCAATTCAAATAATGAGTACCTTTTTAGAAAAAAGACAAAAAATAATTTTGGTAACTGGAGCAGCTGGTTTTATTGGGGCTGCATTAGTTAAACGTCTAATAAGCGAAGGATTAACTGTTATTGGAATAGATAATCTTAATTCTTATTATGAAAAATCTTTTAAGTTAGATAGGCTTAAGAAAATAAATGATTTTTGTAAAAATCATAACTTTAATTGGAAGTTTTATGAGGAATCTATTGAAAAATCTAATGTATTTAAAATATTTGAATCTCATAAACCCGAAATTGTTGTTAATTTAGCAGCCCAAGCAGGTGTTAGATTTTCCATATCAAACCCGTCAAATTATTTAAAATCAAATATTTTAGGTTTTGGAAATATTTTAGAAGCCTGCGTAAAAAATAAAGTTAATAATCTGATATTCGCATCAAGTAGCTCAGTTTATGGAGGTAATAATAGTTATCCATATAAAGAAACAAACTCAGCAGATCATCCGTTATCTATCTATGCAGCCACAAAAAAAGCAAACGAATTAATGGCACATTCTTACAGTCATATTTACAATTTACCAGTAACTGGTTTGAGGTTTTTTACTGTTTATGGACCATGGGGAAGGCCAGATATGGCTCCAATGATTTTCGCAAATAATATATTTAATAATTTACCTATTAAAGTATTCAATAATGGCAATATGAAGCGAGATTTTACTTATATAGATGATGTAATAGAGGCAGTATATAAATGTTGTTTTAAACCTGCAAAAGTTGATCCTGAATTTGATAGTATTTATCCAAATCCATCATCATCATTTGCCCCTTTTAGGGTTTTTAATATTGGTAATAGTTCTCCTGTTAATTTATTAGATTTTATTGATCTTCTGGAAAAAAATTTGGGTAAAAAAGCTATTAAAGATTTTCAACCAATGCAACTAGGCGATGTAATTTCAACTTATGCAGATACAACTAAACTTCAAAATTGGATTGAATATAGTCCACAAACTTCTATAGAGGAAGGAGTCAAAGAATTTGCTAAATGGTATTTGAATTATTTTAAGTAAAGTTTATTTTGTTATTTTCTATTAAAAAAAAAGCTTACTTTTTTTATTGTTTATAAAATATAAAACAGACAACTATAAATTATAAATGTACGATATAGTTATAACTGGAGGTGCTGGATATATAGGTAGTCATACTGCATTATTGTTGTTAGATAAAGGGTATAATGTGCATATTATAGATTCTTTAATAAATGGCTTTTATGAATCTATTAGAAGTATTCAAAATATACATAAAAATAAAAAATTAGAGAACAAATTATTTTTTTATAAATGTGATTTAAGAAATAAGGAGCTTTTAAGGAAAGTTTTAAAAAGTATTCAAAAAAATGGATCTAATAATATAGATGCTTTGATCCATTTTGCAGGATTAAAATCTGTAAACCAATCAATAAATGAACCTATTAAATATTGGAATAATAATGTTTTAGGAAGTGTTAATTTATTTGAAATAATGAGTGAATTCAATTGCGAAAATATTATTTTTAGTAGTAGTGCTACTGTTTATGGAGATAATAATTTTAGGAAAATCAAGGAATCGGATGAGTTGAGACCTATAAATCCTTATGGATTTACAAAGTTAGCAGTTGAAAATTGTCTTAATAATATATTTCATTCTCCATTAAATAATTGGGGGGTAATTGTCCTAAGGTATTTTAATCCTGCAGGTGCTCATCCTTCTGGTTTGATTGGTGAAAATTATAAGGGAAAACCTTCCAATCTTTTTCCTTTTATTTGTCAAGTAGCAGAAGGAACACTCGAAAAAATAACTGTCTTTGGTAATGACTGGGAAACTTTAGATGGTACTTGCGTAAGAGATTACATTCATATAATGGATCTAGCGGAAGGTCATCTATCTGCAATTGAATATCTCTTAAAAAATGAAAAACAATTTTTAACTATAAATCTTGGCACCAGTGAAGGTGTTAGCGTTTTGAATTTTATATATCAATTTCAAGAGACCAATAATGTACGAATTAGATATGAGTTTGGAGATAGAAGAGAAGGTGACTCTGCGTTCTCTGTGGCTGATTCATCGAAGGCTCTTAAAATATTAGGTTGGAGGGCAAAAAGAACCCTTTCTGATATTTGCAAAGATGGATGGAAGAGACAAAAAATGATAGCCAAATTATGATATATATAGTTTGTATAAATTCTAGATTATTTTTTTTTAATATTTAAAGTTTTGGAATTGTATAATTATTTAAAAGTTTTTTTTTAAAATTGATTACAAATTTAGTAACTGGAGGTGCAGGTTTTATTGGCTCTAACCTTGCAAAGAAATTGATTAAATTAAACCAGAAAGTTATTTGTATTGATAATTTGTCTTCTGGGGATTTAAATAACATTAAGGAAATTTCAAATAGTAAGAATTTTAGCTTTGTTAATCATGATATTCTAAATTCTATTGAATTTAAGGTTGATAGAATTTGGCATTTTGCTTGCCCTGCTTCCCCTCTGAATTATCAAAATGATCCTTTAGAGACTGCAAAGATTAATTTTCTTGGTACTCTCAATATGTTGGAGCTTGCCAAGAAATATTCAGCTAAGTTTTTATTTTCATCCTCAAGTGAGATTTATGGAAATCCACTTAATTCTCCTATTCAAGAAGATTCTATAATTAGCTTAAAAACTAATAGTGTTAGGAGTTGCTACTCTGAGGGTAAAAGAATAGCTGAAACACTTTGTTTTGATTATCAAAGGAAGTTTAATTTGAATATTAAAGTGGCTAGGATTTTTAATACATATGGTCCTAATTTATCACTTAAAGACGGAAGGATAATAGGCAGTTTTTTAGATTCAATTATTGAAAATAGACCTCTTACTATATTTGGGAATGGTAAACAAACCAGATCTTTTTGTTATATTGAGGATTTGCTAGAAGGACTAATTCTATTAATGGAAAGTGACTATAAAGGACCTATTAACTTTGGTTTTCCTAAACAAACAAGTATTATTGGTTTGGGATTAATAATTGAGCAATTAGTAAAAAAGAAATTGCAATATACTTATAAAGAGGCTAAAGAAGATGATCCGCAGATAAGATTACCTTCAATCAAATTAGCCAATGAAATTTTAGGTTGGAAACCTAAAGTAGATTTAAATATGGGATTGAAGCAAACTTTAATATCATTTACTAATCGCATTTAGTTTTTACATAAATTTATAAGGAAATACTTTGAATTTTTAGCATTAAAGTATAATCAATAAAGTAAGTTAACTAATTAAATTGAGCAAAAGAAATGAAGCAAATTTAAAAATTCAAAACATATGTTGTATAGGAGCTGGTTATGTTGGAGGTCCAACAATGGCTGTTATTGCTGAGATGTGCCCTTTTTTGAATATTTTTGTCGTAGATACTAATAAGGCAAGAGTGGATTTATGGAATAGTAGTGATATAAAAAAGTTGCCAATTTATGAGCCAGGTCTAGATGAAATAATAATGAAAGTTAGAAATAAAAACCTATTTTTCTCTTGCGATGTTAATGAAAAAATAAAAAATGCAGATATGATTTTTATTTCTGTTAATACCCCAATAAAGACAAAAGGTGTAGGAGCTGGGAAGGCAAGTGACTTAAGATGGGTAGAGGCATCAGCTAGAAATATAGCTAAGGAGGCAAAAGGACATACAATCGTAGTTGAGAAAAGTACTTTGCCAGTAAAGACTGCAAGAGTAATAAAAGAGATTCTTGATGCTTCCATGGATAATTCTAAAGATCTAGAAAACAAAAAAACTTTTTCTGTATTATCTAATCCTGAGTTTTTAGCTGAAGGTACCGCTATTCATAATCTAAAATTTCCTGATAGGGTTTTAATTGGAGGAGAAGACGAAAATTCAATTACTGCTTTAAAAAATATTTATTTAAAGTGGGTAGATGAAAAAAAAATTCTTACCACTAATTTATGGAGTAGCGAATTATCAAAATTAATTGCAAATGCTTTTCTTGCTCAGAGAATAAGTTCCATTAATTCTGTATCAGCAATTTGTGAAGTTACAGGTGCTAATGTGAATGAAGTTTCTAAAGCTGTAGGTTTTGATTCGAGAATCGGTAGTGATTTTCTGAATGCCGGACCTGGTTTTGGTGGAAGTTGTTTTAAAAAAGATATTTTAAATTTAGTATATCTTTGTGGCTTCTTTGGTCTAGAAACAGTTGCTCAATATTGGGAGCAAATTATCAATATTAACTCATGGCAACAGAATAGAATTTTTGAAATCGTTCTGCAAAAATTATTTGGCAATGTTTCTAATAAAAAAATAGCAATTTTAGGATTTGCTTTTAAAGCCAATACGAATGATACAAGAGAATCACCTTCTATTCATATTTGCAAAAATTTACTTAATGAAGGAGCATATTTATTAATTAATGATCCTAAAGTTAAAGAGGAAAGCATAGAAAATGAATTATCAAACGAAACTAAATATGAGGAAAATAATATTAAAAAAGAAAAATTAAATTGGAAATTCGAATCAGATCTTGAGATTATTTTTGATAATGTTGACGCAGTTATTATATTAACTGAATGGGAAATATACAAAGAAATTAATTGGCAAAAATTATCAAACAAACTTAGGAAACCCGCTTGGATATTTGATACCAGGTTTATGTTAAAAGCCGAAGAATTAGAAAAATATGGAATTAATTTATGGCAACTAGGAGTTGGTAAGGACATATAAATTGATCTGTTGTTAAAAAAGGTAAATTATTTAGCAATTGATGCTCTTAAACCACTAAGCAAAATCCAAAAGATAAGACTTATCCTGGCATCATAATACGTGAAATCGAAGAAATTAAATATTAGAATTGAGGAAGCAGCACAAATCCATCCAATATCTTCATTGGATTTATTCTCTTTAATCCAATTTTTTCTAATTAAATAACATATAGTTGAAAACAATAATAAGGAAGTAAAAATTCCATAATTAAAGGCAACTTCGGTAATCAAATTATGAGTATGTTGAATATTGTTAGTTTTGAATCGGTCTCCAAGTAATGCAAAAATTATAGGAAATGATGATGCACCCAATCCAAAAATAGGATTTTTAAAAATCTGATTAAGACTTATCTGAAAGATTTTAAATCTTGGTAACTTTTCCAAGTCCTTTATTGATGAAAATTGGAGTTTTCCTTTAATAAGTCTTGGAACAGAATCAATATCAAAAAACGGGGAATAAATAAAGAATAAGATAAATGGAATAAATAAAAAAAGTATTATTAAAAATATTTTTAAATTGACGGTTTTGGCAAGAATTATTGTGATGAAAAGTATCATCGACAAAAGACCATTTCTTGAGTTTGTAAGAATTATATTTAAGCCAATTAAAAAATTGAAAATAAATAAAATTAGCTTTTGCCAATTGGGCTTTAAATTGCTTTTGAAACTCTGTATTGTATAAGTAAGAGATAAAGTCCAAATCATTGAAAGCCAATTTGCAGCATAATTAGCGTTATTAAATAGCCCTGTAAGACTTTTCTGATCTGAAATATCTCTTTGATACCATATAATAATTCCATTCCCAATAGAAAATGGACCATAAATTTCATAATAATATTGCAGAATACCACTTATTAAAACTGGTACGCTAGAAAGTAATACTATCCTTATTGTTGTTTTTCTATCTTTAGGTCTTATTAAATAACATTTACAAGCCCAGAATATATAAAACATAGGGAGCCAATTAAATAAATCCATCCACAAATTTAAATTATCAATTTTTACGGAATTATTAATAAGTTGAAAACTTCTCAAAAGATTACCAGTAATCATTAATAGAGATGTTGCAAATAATGGATAATTCCATTTATCTTTAAAAAAGTTGTCTTTTCTATTAATACTCCCAATTACTACACTTATAAATAATGATATTGCGGATAAAACTGGAGCAGAAGGTAATAAAAAAATTCCTATATTAAAGAACTTTCTTCCTGTTATTAAGTAGTTGTTCTTGCCAGAGAAAATTATACTTTGTTTAATTTCCATATTATTTTCTTTTAAGATTATAAATATCTAGATTTTTAAAAGTACTTATAAAGAATAACACTGTTTAATTTTGACGCTTCCTGCAGGATTCGAACCTGCGGCCCACTGCTTAGAAGGCAGTTGCTCTATCCAGCTGAGCTAAGGAAGC